>OGYQ01000007.1_pt1 | contig 247076 bp, 224 predicted proteins | sample 1576641 | NCBI WGS metagenome assembly OGYQ01 (sample SAMEA3541476, study PRJEB24748) | human gut metagenome | biome: human gut; feature: human-associated habitat; material: faeces | place: China | collected 2012 | reverse complement strand
GGGAAAGGAGTACCTATTATGATGGAACTACAAGCTGACAGTGGAGTACAGGAGGAGCGGAGAACCTGCATTGGAATTGAAGGTCCTGGTAATCAATATCAATGAAGGCTACAACCAAAAGTTGATGGAGAGTTGCCAGATCCTGAAAGAATATGCCCAGTACGTGTCAAAAGTAAGAACATATAAAAAAACGCTGAAATTAAATGAAGCGGTAGAAAAAGCAGTTGAGGAGTGCATTCAGGAGGGAATTCTGCGAGAATTTTTTCTGAAGCATCGTGCGGAGGTGGTTGCAATGAGTATATTTGAATATGACCGGGAGTGGGAAGAAGAAATTTTGCGAAAAGAAGAATTTGAGGCCGGGAAAGAAATGGGAAAAGAGCTTGGGGAAAAACTTGGGAGAAAACTTGGCAAGGAAGAGGAACGGAAGAATACAGCAAAAGAACGCCACCGCGCAGACTCAGAAAAAATGCGTGCAGATTCGGAAAAAATACGGGCTGACAATGCAGAAAAGGAACTTTTGCTTCTGAAAGAAAAACTTGCTTTGTTGGAGAGGAAGTAAGGTGTGACATTTGAGTTTATAGAACCAGGGAATGACAGTGGTGAGACTGATGGATTCCCTGGTTCTGTTTTACGGATGTTATTGATAAAAGTGCTGCACGAAACGTAAGAACTGTTTTACGTGGGGCTTGAGGATGCGGTTTTTGCTGTAGACGATGTAAAAGGTACGCATGGCCTTTTCGTGGTTCAGAGGGAACATGAGAATCTGGTGTGTGGCAGCCAGGTCCTGGGCGGAGCAGGCGGATAAAATGGAGATGCCAAGTCCTTCTGCCACAGACTTGCGGATGGCTTCCAGATCGTTCATTCGTGCCACAACATGCAGACTGGTATCCGGAATATTATGGGATTCCAGATAACGGTCAATTTCCTTTTTGGTACCAGATCCGCTTTCCCGCATAATAAACGGTTCATCCAGAAAATCAGAAAAATCCAGAGTACCAAGATCTGCCTTTACCTGATATTTCAGGTAATGCTCATTCACAGGCGTGGCAATTACCAGTTTGTCCGTTCGAAAAGGAATGAAGCAGCAGTCTGGTTCCTCGAAAGTATTTCCCACAAGTGCCAGATCCACGCTTCCGTCCAGCACCCTGGACACGGCCCCCAGGCTGTCCGACTGCCAGGAATGGAAATAGACATCCGGAATCTGACAGGTAAAAGCACTGAGAATCTCCGGAAGCAGATAAGAGGAAGGAATGGTGGAAACCGCTAGATCTACAATCTTTTTATTGATTCCAGTAAATTCTTCTATAATATTGCTGCGCATATTCAGAATGTTGGAAGCACAGTCATAAAGCTGAAGTCCTCTTTGGGTGATGGTCAGCTTCTTGGTGGTGCGGATCAGCAGCCGGGAGTTTAGTTCCTGCTCCAAGGACTGGATGTGTGCACTGATGGTAGGCTGGGTCAGATTCAGCTGCCTGGCCGCTTCGGAAAAGCTTTTATTTTCAACTACAGCCACGAAGGCTTCTAATTGTTTAAATTCCATAGAGTTATGAGTGCGAAGATCTCGCAGTCCTTTCCTAAAATTAAATATCCAGAATTTTCTTTAGCCCATCAATTGCCGTATCCAGTTCTTCCTCTGTATTTTCTGGTCCAAAGGAAAAGCGGATGGTTCCGGCAGGATAGGTGTCAAGCGTTTTGTGGGCGTTAGGGGCGCAGTGCAGCCCAACTCTTGTCATAACACTGTATTCACTATCCAGTCTCCAGGCAACCTGTGCCAAGTCCTGCTCTGGCGTCTGAATGGAAACAACAGCAGTTCGATCCTGCAGATCATTCTTTCCCACAATACGGATATGCTTTCCGGTATCATCAAGTTCCAGCAGTTTTTCCAGAAAATATCCGGTCAGCTTCATTTCCCTCTGGTACAGCTGTGCCATATGAGTTTCAAAATTTTCCTCTCCGTTTTTCAAAAATAAAAGTGCCTGATGCAGTCCATAGATTCCCGGAAGATTGGGCGTTCCGGATTCAAAACGATCCGGCAAAAAATCCGGGATTTCTTCTGTATGGGATACGCTTCCCGTTCCTCCGGAAATCAGCGGTTCCATTAATTCTGCTATTTCCTGTGTAACCAGAAAGCCCCCTGTGCCTTGAGGCCCGCGAAGCCCTTTATGACCGGTAAAAGCCAGGGCATCAATGTGAAATTTCTCCATATCAACAGGTAGAATCCCGGCTGTCTGAGCAGTATCTACAATGAAAAAAAGGTAATGCTTCCGGCAAATTTCCCCAAGTTCTGCCAGGGGCATGCAGGTTCCGCAAACATTGGAAGAATGAAGGGTGACGATGGCTCTGGTGTTGGGGCGGATCAAAGGTTCCACCTGTTCCGGGATCATAGAGCCGTCTTCTCTGCAAGGAATACGATCGAAAGTAATTCCATGGGAGGTCAGCTGCACTACAGGACGCATCACCGCATTGTGTTCCATGGCGGAAACTAGAATGTGATCACCCGGTTTTAGAAGTCCTTTCAGGATAAAATTCAGGCTGGTGGTGATATTGGGGGTAAAGATCACATTTTTGCATTTTGGAAAATGAAACAGCTGGGCGAGAAGCTGGCGGGTTTCATAAATGACCTCTTCTGCGGAGTATGCGCTGGAATAGCAGCCGCGGTTTACGTTGGCTCCGTTTAAAGTCAGGTAATCCATCATGGCCTGGGCCACCCCAGGAGCCTTTGGAAAAGAGGTGCTGGCATGATCGAGATATATGCGGTTCATAGTGACGAAATCCTTTCTTGAAAGTTTTTATTTGTATCCTATCATACCATAATCTATCGAAAATATCTATAAATACACAAAATAATCCCCCATAATCAATTAGAGTTTTCTGACAAAAAATGTTAAAATAAAGGAAAGATTTGATACTTGTACAAGGAGGAAAGAGTATGAAAGAAAGTTTGTCAAAGAAAGAGACGCCTATGATCATTGGAGCGGGCGTCATCATTGGAATCATTGCAGTGGCTCTGGTCTATTTCGGAAACCCTGCAAATATGGGTTTCTGTATTGCATGTTTCCTGCGTGATACCACAGGTGCCCTGGGATTTCATTCCGCAGCGGCAGTGCAGTACATACGTCCGGAGATTGTGGGACTGGTTCTTGGTTCCTGCATCCTGGCCCTTGCAACCAAAGAATTCAAGCCAAGAGGCGGCTCTGCACCTGTCACCCGTTTTGTCATTGGAATGTTCGTTATGATCGGATGCCTGATGTTCCTTGGTTGTCCGTTCCGTATGATCCTTCGTCTTGCAGGCGGTGACTGGAACGCCATTTTTGGGCTGATTGGATTTATTGTTGGAATTCTGGCTGGCGTATTTTTCCTGAAAAAAGGATACACTCTGAAACGTTCGTATAAGATGCAGCCGGTTGAGGGTGTCATTTTCCCGGTCGTGGAAATTGGAATTCTGGTACTTCTGATCGCGGCACCTGCATTTATTCATTTCACAGAAGCAGACGGCGGCCCTGGCGCAAAGCATGCGGCAATTGCCATTTCCCTGATTGCAGGACTTGTAGTTGGTGCCCTGGCACAGAGAACCCGTCTTTGCATGGTTGGCGGTATCCGTGATGTAGTTCTGTTTGGAGAATGGAAGCTGCTTCTTGGATTTGTTGCAATTCTGGTAAGTGCCCTGATCGGAAATATGATTCTTGGATATTTCCATCCTGGATTTGCAGGACAGGCAATCGCGCACACAGATGGTCTGTGGAATGCACTTGGAATGGCACTGGCTGGATTTGGCTGCGTGCTTCTTGGCGGCTGCCCACTTCGTCAGCTGGTACTGGCAGGAGAAGGAAATACAGATTCCGCAATTACTGTATTTGGACTGATGGCTGGCGCAGCTGTGGCTCATAACTTTGGGCTTGCTTCTTCTGGCGAAGGCCCTACAGCAAATGGAAAGGCAGCAGTTATAATTGGATTTGTTGTGCTGTTTGTGATCGCGGCAGTTAACTCTGCACGTAAGGCAGAGAGTTAAAAGGCAATAAAGTCCAATATGACCTTGGATCAAAATCCTGTCAACCAATACAGATAAGAGATTATTCAGTTGAAACGCAGCAGAAATTTCATCTTCAAAGAAAGGGGATTTCATTTATGAAAACAGTAGACGCAAGAGGCCTTTCCTGTCCGGAGCCTGTGATCCGCACCAAGAATGCTCTGGCATCCGGGGAAAAGGCATACACCGTAATGGTAGATAACGTAACCGCAAGAGAGAACGTATCCCGTTTTGCCATGCATCAGGGATATCAGGTTTCCTGGAAAGAGGACGGGGAAGATTTCATTCTGACCCTGGAAAAATAATGGAAGACTATATTGCCACATTTTTTTCCCATTTCGGAGCGATGGCATTTAAGAAAAAATGTGACAAAGAAGGCTATCCGGCTGTGATCATGCCGGTGCCGAGAAATTTAAGCTCCTCCTGCGGAACCTGCGTGAAATTCACCGGAACCGCAGAGAAAGCCCGGAACTGGAACTCAGATGAATTAGAACAGCTGGCCCAGGTTCTGGAAAACGGAACCTTTCAGGTAATCTGGCATAGCTAAAAAAAAGAGAAGCAGCGCGCCCTCTATCATCTTTTACAAAGTGATAGAAAGGCAGCGCTGCTTTGTGGTTTATGGGTATATTTGCATATCCATATAAAGTTTGCTAGAATGGAAACCAATGAAACGAAATCAGAAAGAAGGTGTATCTTTGAAAGAAACAGAGAAATCCAACTATGACCAGGTAATCGAGAACTGGCGTCTGAAATTCCTGGAAATGGATCAGGAGAAACTGACCCGGAAGTTTCATCTGGAGGCGGACGAAGAGGCGCTGTATATCGTATATTTTTCCAGGAAGCTTCGGATCGACCGGAAGAGCGGAGTGATTACGGATCAGGGGGTGCATCCGGGCTTTGACACCGTGATGAATATTTACAACACCTTTTATTATGCATCCGAACATCCCGTTGCATCTGGAAATCTGGTGGCCTTCCGCCAGGTAAAAAGAGTGTATCCTTTCGAGGCTGCCTACCGAAGAACTATCATTTCCAAACTGCAGACCATCTTTTCCGGGAAAACACAGGAACTGAAAATGGCATGTGAAGCCCTTGGCGGCACGCCGCTTCCACAGGGAGATGTAGGTTATATGCTGCCTGTTTTCCCGTTTTTAAACATAGCCGTTCTTTTCTGGGATGGGGATGAGGAGTTCGATGCCCAGGCAAATATGCTGTTTGATTCGGAAATCACAGAGTTTATGCATGAAGAAAATGTAGTCTGTGTGGCAGCAGATGCAGTCTATTATCTGACCCTGGCAGCAGGCCTTCCCGGGGAAAAAATTTACGCAGAGTAATAAAATCCATCCAACCTTACAAAATCGTAAGTTTCCCACCGCATTTTGTAACCTGATTCGATGGCAGTGACCTGATTTTTTCACTATACTGTCAGACATAGTAAAGAAAGAGAGGACATAAAACATGCCATTGCTTGAAGTTACAAACCTGAAGAAAATATATACCACCCGCTTCGGCGGCAATAAAGTACAGGCCTTATCCAACGTAAATTTCTCCGTGGAAAAAGGAGAATTCGTTGCCATCATGGGAGAGAGCGGTTCCGGAAAAACCACCCTTCTGAATATTCTTGCGACTCTGGATAAGCCAACCTCCGGAGAGATTCTTCTGGACGGAAAAAGCCTGGTGCACATTTCCGACAAGGAGGTTTCCGCATTCCGAAGAAAAAATCTGGGATTTGTATTCCAGGATTTTAATCTTCTGGATACCTTTAGTTTAAGAGACAACATTTACCTTCCGCTGGTGCTTGCCGGGGAAGATTACCGGGAAATGGCACAGAAAATCCGCCCCATTGCCCAGGCCCTTCACATTACCGAGCTTCTGGAAAAATATCCCTATGAGGTATCTGGCGGTCAGAAGCAGCGCTGCGCAGTGGCAAGAGCACTGATCACAAACCCACGGCTGGTGCTGGCAGATGAGCCGACAGGCGCCCTGGATTCCAAGGCAGCCAATGCTCTTCTGAATGTATTCGGAGAAGTAAATAGGCAGGGACAGACTATTCTTATGGTTACGCACAGCGCACAGGCAGCAAGCCGGGCTTCCAGAGTCCTTTTCATCAAGGACGGTGAGGTATTCCATCAGATTTACCGAGGGGAAAAAACAAAAGAAGAAATGTACCAGATGATTTCCGATACTCTTACCATATTGATGACAGGCGGTGAATATCATGCGTAACGGACTTTTTGCAAAGCTGGCACTGGTAAACATAAAGAAAAACCACCAGACCTATGTGCCTTACATTCTGGCGAGCCTGTTCGATGTGGCAATGCTGTATATGATGCTGTTTATCAACAATAATGCAGGAATGAAAAGGATCCGCCATAGTGGGGATGTGCTGATGATCACCAGCATGGGTGTGGGAATTATCATTATTTTTTCCTTTATTTTTCTTCTGTACAGCAACAGCTTTTTAATGAAGCGAAGACAGAAGGAACTGGGACTTTACAATATTCTGGGTCTGGAAAAAAGGCACATCAGTATTGTGATGAGTATGGAAACCGTGATTACTTCTTTGATCAGTTTAGCAGGAGGAATTCTTGTAGGAATTTTGGGAAGCAAGCTTGTCCTTTTGCTGCTTCTGAAGCTGATTCGGCTGCCGGCTGCGTTTGGATTTGAAATAGGCATTCAGGCAATCATCACTTGTCTGGAAGTGTATGGCGTTATATTTGCAGTGATTCTTTTGGTAAACATACGGAAAGTATATAAGGCAAAGCCAATTGAACTTCTTAAGGCAGAAAATGCAGGAGAGCGGGAACCAAAAGCAAAGTGGCTGATGGCCCTGATTGGATTTATCTGTCTGTTTGCAGGATATTATATTGCAGTTACCACGGAATCCCCTTTGTCTGCCCTGGCACTGTTTTTTGTTGCCGTCTTGCTGGTTATGGCAGGAACCTATCTGCTTTTTACAGCAGGAAGCATTGTAATCCTGAAAATCATGCGCTGGAACAAGAAATTTTACTATAAGGCAAAGAATTTTACTGCCATTTCCGGTATGCTTTACCGAATGAAGCAAAATGCGGTGGGACTTGCAAGTATCTGTATTTTAAGTACCGGCGTGCTTTTGATGGTATCCACTACGGTATGCCTGAATTCCGGAATTGATGACATTATTAATCTGCGCTGTCCATCAGATGTGAGCGTGATGTACAAAGCGGATTCAAAGGAACAGCTGGAAAATATCAGAGCGAAGCTTTTGCAGGAAATTGAGGATCAGGCTTCTTACGAAAAATTAAATACGGAAATTAATTTTTCCAGCACTCTGGTTAAAGATGGGAGCGGCAACTGGAGATTTGAAAAATCAGATGGGAGTACCTTTTCCGAACTTCAAAACCAGCTGGAGACCCTTACCGTTGTTCCCCAGGAGGAATATTCCAGAATTACCGGTGAAGAAATTTCTCTTGAACCCGGTGAAGTCCTTGCTTACAGGGATGGAAAAGCAGGTGAAGATGCTCTGGAAATTCATGACAGCGTTTACCAGGTAAAAGAATGGCTGAAGGATTATGAATATGTGGGAGATAATTTTTCTTCCATGGATTCCATTAAGCTGATTGTAAATGATGAAGATTTCCAGAAGCTATATGAGGAACAGGCCGAGGCTTATGGAGGCGTTTCTTCTATGGCATCCATGGAGATGGATGTTTATCTTAATGGAACAGAAGAGGAAAAAGAGGCTGATGCGTCGAAAATTCGTGACCTTGCCATGGAATTTTTTGATGGACAGAAGGAAGCGGGAAATCTCCCGGCAGAAAGTTATTGTATGACCTCTGTGCGGTACGAACTGTATGAAAGCTTCTACAGCTTGTTTGGCGGAATTTTGTTTCTTGGAATTTTCCTTGGCCTTTTGTTCTTAATGGGTGCAGCCATGATCATTTACTACAAGCAGGTTTCCGAGGGCTATGAGGATAAAGACCGTTTTGAAATCATGCAGAAGGTGGGTATGACCCACAAAGAGGTGAAATCCTCCATTCACAGACAGATCCTTATGGTATTTTTCCTTCCGCTTGGAATGGCGGCTCTTCATATTGCTATGGCATTTCCTATGGTAAAAAGACTGTTGGCGCTGTTCAGCATGACCAATATTGGTCTGTTTGCAGGATGTACGGTGATTACCATTCTGGTATTTGCTGTGATCTATGGAATTATTTACGGGCTTACAGCCAGAACCTATTATAAAATCGTAGAAAGAAGATAAGGGCAGGGTTGTATTTACCAGTGTAAAGTGTTACAATGAGATAGCCTGGGAGGCAAAAGAATGCTTCCCAGGCTATTTATGCGAAAAAAGCCTGACTGGTATTTCTAAAAAAGCAGACAGGCAGAAGAAACCGGAGGAAATCTCTCATGAAAAAAGAGAGCTTTAAGCAGGGAATTACAGATGGAATCCCCATTGCCCTGGGGTATCTGGCAGTTTCCTTCACGTTTGGCATGATGGCGGTGCAGGGCGGACTTACCATCTGGCAGGCAGTTCTGATTTCCCTGACCAATCTTACGTCAGCGGGACAGTTTGCGGGACTGGACATTATCATAGCAGGAGGATCTCTGTGGGAGATGGCACTGACTCAGCTGATCATCAATTTGAGATACTGCCTGATGTCTTTCTCTCTTTCCCAGAAGCTGCGCAGGGATGAGCCCTGGGGACACCGCTATGGAGTGGCTTTTGGCGTGACAGACGAAATTTTTGGTGTCAGTGCCAGCAAGCCTGGCAAGGTCAGTGCTTTTTACAATTATGGCGTGATGAGCGTGGCTATTCCAGGCTGGACATTTGGCACCCTGCTTGGAGCGGTTTCCGGCAGTCTTCTGCCTGATTTTATTATGAGCGCACTTAGCGTGGCAATTTACGGAATGTTCCTGGCTGTGATCATTCCTCCTTCCAAGAAAAACAAAGCGGTGTTTCTGGTAGTGCTTGGAGCCATGGCAGTGAGTGCACTGTTCGCCTGGGCTCCGGTTTTATCAAAGGTATCATCCGGATTTGTGATCATTATCACTACCATTCTGGTTGCCGGAATTGCGGCTGTGCTTTGCCCGGTTGCAGAAGAAAACGAGAAGGAGGAAGCTCATGAAGCCTAATGTTTATATTTATATACTGGTTATGGCGGGAGTGACATACCTGATCCGTATGCTTCCCCTGGCATTGGCGAAGAAGGAGATTACCAATCCTTTTGTAAAATCTTTTCTGTTTTATGTGCCTTATGCCTGCCTTGCAGCGATGACCTTCCCGGCCATTTTGTCAGCAACGGCAAGTGTGGTCTCTGCTGTAGCCGGATTTATCGTAGCGCTGATCGCAGCCTACAGAGAAAAAAGCCTGCTGACCGTAGCCCTTTGGGCTTGCGCTGCAGTATTTATTGTAGAAAGAATAATGGCCTTTGCGGCGTAAGCATTTTGCAGTGCTTACGGTTCGCAAGGGCCATTTCTTTTCCGTATTTATTCTCCAAGAAATCCTAAATCAATTTCTCCGTCAAATACAGTAGTTGCCGGACCGGTCATGTAAACCTGATCGTCGCTTTTATCCCAGAAAATATTCAGGTCGCCTCCAAGAAGCTTCACAGTAACCGGCTGATTCCTGTCAACCAGTCCGTTTAAAATAGAAGAAACCGCAACTGCACAGGCTCCGGTACCGCAGGCAAGTGTTTCGCCAGAACCGCGCTCCCACACCCTCATCTGGACAGTGTGACGGTCGATTACCCTGACAAACTCTGTATTCACACGGTCCGGGAAGTTCACATGAGATTCAAAAGACGGTCCGATTTTCTCAATATCCAGTCCGTCTACATCATCCATGTAGACAATGGCATGAGGATTTCCCATGGAAACAGCTGTGAAACGGTAGGTCTGTCCGTTCACTTCGATCGGTGCGTCGATCACCTGCTCATCCTCTGAAACAACAGGAATGAGAGATGCCTGAAGAATTGGTGCCCCCATATTTACCTTTACCATGCTGACCTTGCCGTCGCGGATGGAAAGATCCAGATATTTCACGCCGCTTTTGGTGGCAACGCTGATGCTGGTCTTGTTTACAATGCCGTAATCGTAGGCATATTTGGCAACGCAGCGGATTCCGTTTCCGCACATGGCACCCTGGGAACCATCCAGGTTATACATATCCATCTCACAGTCTGCAATGTCAGAGGGCTTGATCAGGATCAGCCCGTCAGAGCCAATGCCGAAATGGCGGTCACTTACAAACTTCGCCACCGCTGACGGGTCTTTCACAGTTTCTTTGAAGCAGTTCACATATACATAATCGTTTCCGATACCATGCATTTTTGTAAATTTCATAATAATTACCTCCTTGTATCCGGCGGGTAAACGCCTTGTTTTTATACTCCTCATCACGTGTCTCTATCTTATCATACCACAAGTCTGTTATGAAAAAGTGAATTTTTCCAAATTTTCTCAGAAAACAGGAAGCAAAAAAATAAGGAATCTTATGGAAAGTCTTGCATTTTTCACAAAAGCTGATAAAATGGGGGAAAGATAGATGAATGAATATGCGGGAACTATGCATAATTATTCCTGCATACAATTAAGAGGAGGAAAAAATATGAAAAAATTAACAGCTTTAGCACTTGGCACTGTAATGGCAGTTTCCATGACAGCTGGCGTATCCGCTGCAACTGTCGAGTCCAAGGATGACCTTAAGAACGCTACCATCGGCGTACAGCTTGGAACCACCGGTGATATTGAAGCAAGTGAATATGAGAAAGACGGCGCAACTGTTAAGCGTTACAGCAAAGGAAGCGAAGCAATCCAGGCACTTCTGGCAGGACAGATCGACTGTGTGATCATCGATTCCCAGCCAGCTCAGAAATTCGTTGAGAACGCAGACGGACTGAAAATCTTAGACGAGCCATTCGTAGAAGAAGAGTATGCAATCTGCCTGAAGAAAGGCAATGACGAGCTTCTTGACAAGATCAACGGAGCTTTAGAGGAACTCAAAGAAGACGGAACCGTTGATGATATCATGAATAACTACATCGGTGACAACATTGGTGAGACACCATATGAGTCCCCGGAAGATGTTGACCGTTCCAATGGAACACTGATAATGGCTACAAACGCTGAGTTCGAGCCATATGAATACCGTGAGGGTGACACCATTGTAGGTATTGATGCGGATATCGCACAGGCAATCTGCGACAAGCTTGGATATGAGCTTGAGATCGACGACATGGAATTCGATGCAATCCTTGCAGCTGTACAGTCCGGAAAAGCTGACTTCGGTGCTGCCGGAATGACTGTTACAGAGGACCGTCTGGAGAGCGTTGATTTCACAGACACCTATGCAAACGCAAGCCAGGTTATCATTGTAAAAGCTGACTGATAGAAGAAATACAGTATAAGCTGCCCTGATCATGAGTCACCCTGAACGGCAATCCGCGAAGAACTGCCCAGGGGTGGCTCATCTGGTGTTATTGAATGCTGTGAATTCTGTTAAAGTAAAAAGGAAAAAAATATGTTTGAAAAATTTGGACACGATTTTTATATCAATTTTATAAAAGATGACAGATATACTTGGCTTCTGGATGGTCTGAAAAACACCATGATCATCACTGTATTTGCCCTTCTCATTGGTATCTGCATCGGTTTTCTTGTTGCGATCATCCGTTCCTCCCATGACAAATCCGGGAACTTCAAGATTGCAAATGCGATCTGCAAGGTTTATCTGACTGTCATCCGCGGTACCCCGACCGTCATCCAGCTGCTGATCATGAACTTCGTTGTGTTCGGATCTGTCAGCGTCAATGAAATCCTGGTAGGAAGCCTGGCGTTTGGTATCAACTCCGGTGCATACGTTGCGGAAATCGTCCGTTCCGGAATCATGTCCATTGACCAGGGACAGACAGAGGCAGGACGAAGCCTTGGACTTAATTTTACCCAGACTATGCGTCTGATCATTATTCCGCAGGCGTTCAAGAACGTGCTTCCTGCACTGGTAAATGAGTTTATCGTGTTGATCAAGGAGACATCCATCATCGGCTACATCGGAATGATGGACCTGACCAAGGGTGCTATGCTGATCCAGAGCCGTACCTACAATGCATTTATGCCTCTTCTGGCAGCGGCTGCAATCTACCTGATCGTGGTCATGGTACTGACCTTCTTTATGAATAAACTGGAGAGGAGACTGAGAACCAGTGAGCGTTGATAAGAGCAAAGTTTTGATCCAGGTACAGGATCTGAAGAAAGCATTTGGAGCAAACCAGGTACTGGATGGAATTTCCACAGATATCTGTCAGGGCGAGGTTGTTGCCATTATCGGACCTTCCGGTTCCGGAAAATCCACCTTCCTTCGTTCCCTGAATCTTCTGGAAGTGCCCACAGGCGGCAAAATCCTGTTTGAGGGAACGGACATTACTGATCCCAAGGTTGACATTAACCGTCACCGCCAGAAAATCGGAATGGTTTTCCAGCAGTTTAACCTGTTTCCACACAAAACTGTAAAGCAGAACATTATGATGGCACCGGTTGCCCTGAAGCTGATGACCAAAGAAGAGGCATCTAAGCGTGCTGATGAACTTCTTGCCCGCGTAGGACTTCCGGACAAGGCAAATGCTTACCCGGATATGCTTTCCGGCGGACAGAAACAGCGTATTGCCATTGCAAGATCCCTTGCCATGAATCCGGATGTGATGTTGTTTGATGAGCCAACTTCTGCGCTGGACCCGGAGATGGTAGGCGAGGTTCTGGAGCTGATGAAAGAGCTTGCCAAAAGCGGCATGACCATGGTGGTGGTTACTCACGAGATGGGATTTGCCCGTGAGGTAGCAACAAGGGTTCTGTTCATTGACGATGGAAAAATTCAGGAGCAGAATTCCCCTAAGGAATTTTTCGAAAATCCAAAGAACCCGCGTCTGAAGGAATTTTTATCCAAGGTTCTTTAAATAAACAATAAAAAACGGCAGCCATGCATTCCCTTATGAAATGGGAAGATGTGTGACTGCCGTAATTTTATTCAGGCATTTTTCTTCATTTCTTTGTAACAGTATTTGATGATCTCTTTACGTGTTACGATTCCGATAAAATGATCCTGGTCATCGATAACCGGAACAAAGTTCTGGTTGATGGCCCGGTCCAGAAGATCCTCCATATCACAGTCAACATGAACCGGCTTGTAGGTGGCTCTTCGCTGGATCGCCATAACCGGGATGTCCTCAGCACTCTTCATATCTGTAATGTTCAGATTCTTCATGCCCCAGAGAAGGTCTCCCTCGGAAATGGTTCCTACATATTTGCCCTCTGGATTCAGAATAGGAATACAGGAGAACTTGCGGTGCTCCATTTTCTCAATGGTCTGACGCAGGGTTTCATTCTCGAAAATGTAGGCAACATCATTTTTCGGTGTTAGGAAAAAAAGTATATTCAATTTTAATCCCTCGTTTCGTTGATGGATTTACAGAAGCGGAATTCCGTTCTTTGCAGCTTCCTCCTGTATTTCCTTAGGCCACAGGGAAACATGTACCTCACCGATGTGAGCCTTGCGCAGGAAGAACATACAGATACGGGACTGTCCGATACCGCCGCCGATGGTGTATGGAAGCTCCTTGTTCAGGATGGCTTTCTGGAATGGAAGCTCTCTTCTGTCATCGCATCCGGCTTCTGTAAGCTGTTTGTCAAGTGCTGTTTCGTCTACACGGATACCCATGGAGGAAAGCTCAAGGGCAATGTCCAGTACCGGATAGTATACCAGAATATCACCGTTTAATTCCCAGTCATCGTAGTCCGGGGCACGTCCGTCGTGGCGCTCCCCATTGGACAGCATCTTGCCGACCTGCATAAGGAAAACGGCACCTTTTTCTTTGACGATCTTGTATTCTCTTTCCTTAGGAGTAAGATCCGGATACATGTCTACAAGCTCTTCTGTGGAAACGAATGCAATCTCTCTTGGAAGGATCTCTTCTATGTAATCATACTGTACAGCCATGTATTTCTCGGTCTTTCTAAGAACGCTGTAGATGGAGCGGACAGTATTGATCAGTGTTTCCACGTTTCTTTCTTCCTTGGAGATGATCTTCTCCCAGTCCCACTGGTCCACATAGATGGAGTGGATGTTGTCTACGTCCTCGTCGCGGCGGATGGCAACCATATCGGTATATAAGCCCTCGCCCTGGGCGAAGCCGTATTTCTTCAGTGCGTATCTTTTCCATTTCGCAAGGGAGTGGACGATCTCGGCATTGCCTTCCATATTCTTGATATCGAAGCTTACCGGGCGTTCCACGCCATTTAAGTTGTCATTGAGGCCGGAGCTTGGGTCTACAAATATAGGTGCGGAGACACGCAGAAGGTTCAGCTTCTGGGCAAGTGTCTGCTGGAAAAAGTCTTTGACAGTTTTAATTGCTACCTGAGTATCATGGAGATTAAGGTCTGCATGATAGCCCATAGGAATTTTCAATTGTTCCATGGGAATCCTCCTTGTTGATGTTGGTGGAGCATGTCTGAGTTGCAGACAGGCTCTAGAGCCTGCCCCCAAAATCATTCCTGCAATCTGTACCCCCCACTTTGCGGGAGGTTTTGCCCGAATTCAGTTGCCGTAGCCCGCTACGGCGCCCTCATCCGGACAAAATCTCCCACAAATTGTGACGCACATCTTGCAGAAAGCCTTTTTCAAACATGCTCTAATCTTGGTTTATTATAACAGGTATTTTCCCAGTTGGCAATTTACACCTTGCAAGAAATATATAAAAAAGATACAATAAAGAAAAGTTGTCCGGGGAATTTGCAGGATACGGGAGGTTTTTTATGGAGAGAAAACGGTGTCAGGTCTGTGACGGACCTGTTGTAAACGGCAGATGCAAGCTGTGCGGAATGCCTTATCGAAATGATGAGACGCTGTATCATCTGAATGAGAACAGAAGCGATCATTACCGCCATGCCACCAGCAGGGCGCGTGCTATGATGCGCCAGGAGGAAATCCCGCTGGGGGATAAGAAGCCGGGAAGCGCAGGAACCTATAAGGCATGTGCACAGACGGCGGCAGCAAAAAAGAATGCCAGTGGAAATAAAGCGGCGGGGAACGGCTATAAGCAAACTGCGGCGAATAAGCCTGGCGGATATTCTGCGAATGCCAGCAGACCGAATATGGGAAATTCCTATGGACAGAAACAGACCGCAAACAGTACATATGCCAAGAACTATAGCGCAGGAGGCAAAAGCGGTACTCATACAAAAGCATCTGCTAAGAAGAAAAACAGCTGGCTTGGCTGGCTGATCATGATCATTGTGATCTGTTCTGTGGTGCCTGGGCTGAGAGATGGGATCCAGGAAGGTTTTATGCAGGAGTTCGGGGATTCTTTCAGTGAGATGTTCGGAGAAGCCTATGAAATGCACGCAGGAGATACTCTGGTAGTCGGCGGAGGAATTGAGGCTGGTTATTATACAGCATCCTGTGATAAAGGTGTTCTATATTTTGCCATCCAGGGAAAAGATGGCGAAAACGGAAGAATGTCTGTAGCAGAAGATGAAGAGTGTAAGATTACCTTAAATGAGGGTGACATGATACATGTGGTCAGTGCAGATCCCCAGGATGCTGCCCTGCGGCTGACCTTGCATGAAAATTAACAGGATGGATGCAGGTATTGATTGTGAAGCAGGATAGGCAGCATATTGGCAGGAGGTTTTTGCCGTAAGAGACTCACCAGAAGAAAGGATACAACCAGGAAATGACAGAAGAAAAAGAAACAAAATCAGGACGCAGGAAAAAATGGATGCTGGTGGCAGGTACGATCCTTGTGATCGCGGCTGTGTTCACCTGTATTTCCTGGAATTCCATGCATCCGTCCAAGACCGTGACCATGAAGGAACTGGAAGATTATGCCAGCCAGGAACTGATCAATCAAATCGAATGCATCAACGGCTCTTACGTGGTGATGATCTGCGACGAACAGGAGCAGGCAAGCGACTGGTATGCCCTTGCAGATGAAAACGACCAGGCAGAAATGGAGGCGCTGGCGGAAAAAGCGGATGTACAGATCAGAAGCCAGAAGATTTCTCCGCCTGTGATTTTCATTATGTATGCTATACAGTTTGCAATCTGTTATGGGATTGTGTGGGGAATCTGGAGACTCTACGGGAAATTCCGGATTGGAAAGAGAAAACAGCATTACCGGGTGTAAGGAAAAACCTTGTGTTCATAGTCATGAAAAATAGAAAATGACGATGAACGCAAGGTTTTATTTTGTTTCTACGAAATAGAAAGCCCTTTGGGACACGCTTTAGTGGCTTATCGAATGATAGTTCCAGCTTTCTCTTCATATCCTTCCTTGGCATGAGCCATATCTGTGATAACAGCGGCACGTCCTTCGCCTTTTTCGATGAAGGAGATACCTGCTTCAATCTTCGGAAGCATGGAGCCGGAAGCAAACTGATCTTCCTCTATGTATTTCTTAGCATCTGCTGCAGAAATGGAACCAAGCTTCTGCTCATCTGCCTTGCCAAGATTCAGGCTTACATTCTCTACGCTGGTAAGGATGAGAAGTGTGTCTGCATTCAGTTCTTCTGCAAGAAGTCCAGCAGCAAGATCCTTCTCAATAATAGCGCTGGCACCGTGAAGGTTGATGCCCTGCTCAAGAACCGGGATTCCGCCGCCGCCTGCTGCGATGACTACCTGGTCTGCATTGAGAAGTGCGCGGACAGTCTCAATCTCAACGATCTTCTGAGGCTTGGGAGCTGCTACAATACGTCTGTAGCCGCCATCTGGAAGCTTGGTAACGAAATTGCCCTTCTCTTCCTCTGCTTCTGCCTCTTCCTCTGTAAGCACACGTCCGATAATCTTCTCCGGATCTGCGAATGCATCGTCATAAGGATCGATGACAGTCTGGGTAAGGACGGTGGCAACAGGTTTATAAATACCGCGTTTGATAAACTCTGTACGGATTGCATTCTGAAGGTCGTATCCAATGTAGCCCTGGCTCATTGCGGAGCATACGGACATAGGAGCGAATGTGTAATCCGGATGGGCTTTTCCAAATTCATTCATTGCAGTGTGAATCATACCGATCTGCGGACCGTTGCTGTGGGAGATCACTACCTTCGCTCCGTCTTCAACAAGATCTGCGACTGCCTTTGCTGCAGCCTGTGTAGCAATTTTCTGCTCAGGAAGTGTTGTGCCCAGAGCTCTGTGGCCTAATGCAACTACTACGATTTTTTCACTCATAGGAGATACCTCGTTTCTGTCAAGAATATAATAGAATGTAATATAATTCATTATAAAAGGTAAAGGCGGGAATTGCAATAGATTCTTTGGGTTATTGTTCACGGAGTGAACAGTAACTTCTTTGGAATTGGAAAAGGATTAGAAACAGGAAAAGCCATCCGCGCGGTGCGGATGGCTTATTTCCTATATTTTTTGAGGGGGGAGATAGAGAGTGGTTTTTCATCTATCCGAGAGCTATTATATCTGTAATTTGTGAGGAAAGTGTGTCGCAAATCTAAAAGAAATCGAAAAAATATGAAATGAAAATAAAGTTTGAAATTGGAAAATATTTGTGTTAAAGTGGACATATCACAAATCCGTGTTCTGCGGAGAAGAAGTTCTATCGCGCCTGTTCGGCGCAGGATACCCTGTTTATTTTATTTTTTTAGTTTAAGAAAGGGAGAAGTGTATGATCAAAAACAGAATATGGAAAAGAATTGCTGCATTGGGATGCTGCCTGCTGACCGGAGCAGGTCTTTTCTCCGGCTGTATGGCACAGCCTGTGGGAGCAGCGGCTGCAGATGGCGGAATTGTAACGGTTTCGCAAAGCGCAAGGTGGACGGATCTGGAAAATTTCCAGGCGGTAATTTCGGTCAGGGCAGACGGACTTGGTAATTTGTCATGGACCGGGAACGAAGGGAATGAGGACAATGAAAGCCCGGAAGGCAAAGCTGCTGGTTTTCAATCTGATGGCGGAAAGGATACAACAGAAATCGAACCAGACATCATCTCAGAAATCCAGTCAGAACCTGCTTCGAATCTGGAGGACACCTCAGAAGTTCTATCAGAATTGCCTTCAGAATCCACACCCGAAACAGTCTCAGGCATACAATCCCGCCATCTGGTTGTCTGGCTGTCTGAATATTTTCAGCCAGACCTGCCTGTGTCTTTGCCTGAAGGCTGTCTGATGGAAGAAATGCCCATACAGACTGCGGACGGACGAAGCGCTTCCATCTACGGCTTCCGATACAAAATAAATCCCGGGGAAACCGAAAAAATCCTGGAAATTCCAGTCAGCTTGCGCAGGGAATACCGTTATCCACTGGAAAAAAGGGCGGTATCCACCTGCCAGGATGCTCCTCTTGAAAAAGGTGTGGAAAACCTGTGCCAGGGAGGCGTCTATATCGTGGAAAAGTCAGGTGACAGCCAGCGTATCATTTGTCAGACAACCTCGGATTTTCTGGAAATTCCGGCAGGAACCTCGGATTTTTCCGTAGAAGTAAGTCACGTGGAGGAAACTGCAGTCGCCGGCAACCGGATTCTGATGAACGCCAGTCTGGTAAACACCGGGCAAGTACCTTTCTACCATATTTCCCTGCAGGCCCAAACCTCTGATGGGGATATCATACCAGTGTGGGAAAATGAGCCAAACTTAGAGGTGCTCCAGGAAAGTGTCCTGCTGGAAAGTCTTGCAGAAGGAGAAACAAGAACCCTTTCCTTTTATGCAGACACTTCCTCCGCACAAAAAGGAGAGCTTACTTTCGAAGTTCTGGCACAAACCCAGGAACCCATATCCCTTGAGCGTACCGGGACGGCACAGGTGATTGTCCAGCCCCCAAAAGCTTCTTTTACCGTGAAAAAAACGGCAGACTGCAACACAGCCTGCCCAGGTGATACAGTGACCTACCAGATCAGCATCCACAACACCGGGCAGCAGACCCTTCATTCCGTCATTACCACAGAACGGTTCCAAATGGCAGGAGTTTCCGCCGCTTTCCTGGAGCAGGAAGGCGTGACCCTGAACAAAACGAAAACCCAGGCGAAAATTCCGGAAATCGTACCGGGAGGATGCGTAAATCTAAAAGCTAGAGTTGTGCTGCCTGACCAGCTGGAAGACCAGAATCTGGTCAATCAGGTCATTGTAGTTACGGATGAAACAGGAGAAGATGAGGCAGTTCGGGATCAGACTTCCATACGGGTAGAAAATAAGAAAACCTCAGATGCTGTTTCCTCTGGGGCAAAATCCGGGAACGGCAGCTCAGGTGCGGGCAGAACTGGCAAAGGCCAGGCTCCAAAGACCGGGGATAATTCTCACAGAGAACTGTTCCAGGCATTGATTTTAGTGTCTTTTCTGATTTCAGCCCTGGCTGCCAGACGGATGTTTTTTCGCAGGAAAGATTGAAAACAATTACGGTGTGTGCTATTCTATAAAAGAGTACGTTCAAATATAGGGAGGCATGTATAATGAAATTATCATCCTTATTAGAGAAGTTAGAATACACCTGCGTACAGGGAAATCCCCAGCAGGAAGTTACCGGTGTTGTTTATGACTCCAGAAAAGTGACAGAAGGTTCTCTGTTTATCTGTATCAGAGGCGCTGTTGTGGATGGACATAAATTTGTACCGGATGTAGTAGCCAAGGGAGCGAAGGTTCTGGTTGTGGAAGAGCCTGTCAATGCACCATCTGATGTTACCGTCATTCAGGTAGCAGATACCAGATATGCCATGGCATTTATTGCTGCAGCCTGGTTCGGACATCCGGCAGAGAAGTTAAAGACAATCGGAATTACCGGAACCAAGGGAAAAACCACCACTACTTACATGGTGAAATCCATTCTGGAAAATGCAGGATACAAGGTTGGCCTGATCGGTACCATCGAGGCGATCATTGGCGATAAGGTGATCCCTGCTTCCAATACCACACCGGAATCCTATGTGGTACAGGAATATTTCCACAAAATGGTGGAAGCCGGCTGTGACTGTGTGGTAATGGAGGTTTCTTCACAGGGACTTATGCTTCACCGTACCCAGGGCTTTGTGTTTGATTTTGGTATTTTCACCAACATTGAGCCAGACCACATCGGCCCCAATGAGCATAAGGATTTTGATCACTATCTGTCCTGCAAGGCTATGCTTCTGAAGCAGTGCCGGGTAGGAATCGTAAACCGGGATGATGAGCACTTTGACCGGATCGTGGAGGGACATACCTGCACATTGGAGACATACGGATTTTCAGAGAAAGCAGACCTTCGCGCAGAAGACGCCAAGCTGGTTGGCGGCAAGGGATATCTTGGAATTTCCTACCATCTGAAGGGACTTATGGATTTCCCTGTGGAAATTGACATTCCAGGTAAATTCAGCATCTACAATTCCCTGACAGCCATTGCAATCTGCCGTCATTTCAAGGTTTCTAAAGAGAATATTCTGAAAGCCCTGAAGGTAGCCAAAGTAAAAGGCCGTATTGAGATGGTGAAGGTGTCCGATGAGTTTACCCTGATGATCGATTATGCACACAATGCAATGGCTCTAGAGAGCCTTCTTACCACCCTTCGGGAGTACCATCCCCACAGACTGGTGTGCCTGTTTGGCTGCGGCGGCAACCGTTCCAAGCTTCGCCGCTATGAGATGGGCGAGGTTTCTGGACGTCTGGCAGACCTGACCATTATCACTTCCGATAACCCAAGAGATGAGGAGCCGCAGGCGATCATTGATGATATCAAGGTAGGAATGGCCAAGACAGAGGGCAAATATGTGGAGATTCCGGACCGCAAGGAAGCAATCGCATATGCCATCCATCACGGCGAGCCAGGAGACATCGTAGTTCTTGCAGGCAAGGGCCACGAGGACTACCAGGAAATCAAAGGCAAGAAATATCCAATGGATGAGCGTGTGCTGATCGCAGATATCCTTGCCGGAAAATAAAACATGACCTATGCAGATATTATTGTAGATATTTCCCATGAAAAGCTGGACAAAAGCTTTCAGTATCTGGTTCCCCAGCAGTTGGAGGAACAGATTCAGGTGGGAATGGTGGTGCAGATTCCTTTCGGCCGGGGGAACCATGTACGAAAGGGATATGTGGTGGGGCTTTCCAGCAAGCTTAAAGTAGACGGAAGCTGTATCAAATCCATTGTAAGCATTGAGAATGACCAGGAGACCATTGAATCCCGTCTGATTGCTCTTGCGGGATGGATGAAGGAGCATTACGGTTCCACCATGATCCAGGCGCTAAAAACCGTACTTCCCATTCAGAAAAAGGTGAAAGCCCAGGAAAAACGGTGGATAACCCTTTCCATTTCCAGGGAAGAGGGGGAAAAGCTTCTGGAAGAGCTAAAGAAAACCCGGTTCAAGGCAAGGATCCGTCTCCTTGAGGCATTGCTTGGGGAAAACGGAGGCAGAATCGAAGCATCCCTGGCACTGAAGGAACTTGGAACTACCGTTTCAGTTCTGAAGTATTTTACGGAAAACAAGGTTGTCACTGTGGAATCTGACCAGATTTACCGAAATGCGGTTTACGACGCTGAGAAGATTCCTCACCTGGCACCGGATACCTTAAGTGATCCGCAGAAAAAGGCAGTAGAACAGATTCTTGCAGAGTGGCAAAAGCCAGCACCCCGCCCGGTTCTGCTTCACGGTGTTACCGGAAGCGGCAAGACTCAGGTCTATATGGAACTGATCGACCAGGTGATCCGGCAGGGCAGACAGGCCATTGTACTGATTCCGGAGATAGCCCTTACTTATCAGACTGTGAGACGTTTTTACGGGCGATTTGGTGATAAGGTATCTGTGATCAATTCCAGGCTTTCCCAGGGGGAGCGCTACGACCAGTTCAAAAGAGCAAAGCAGGGGGAACTCCAGGTAATGGTAGGTCCCCGTTCTGCACTTTTTACCCCCTTTGGGAACTTAGGGCTGATCATTATTGACGAGGAACATGAATCCTCCTATAAAAGTGAGAACAGTCCCAGGTATCATGCACGGGAAACTGCCATATACAGGGCGAAAATGGAAGGGGCAAATGTGATACTTGGTTCTGCCACTCCATCGATGGAAGCTTATTACCGCGCCGGCACAGGGGAATATGCCCTGGTGAAGCTGGAGGCCAGATATGAAGAGCGGCCTCTTCCCCAGGTATCAATTGTGGATATGCGGGAACAATTAAAAAAAGGCAACCGCTCCGCTCTTAGCATGGAGCTGAAAGGAGCCCTTGGCCAGTGCCTTGCAAAAGGAGAACAGGCCATGCTGTTTCTCAACCGCCGGGGTTATGCAGGCTTTGTGTCCTGCCGTTCCTGCGGCCATGTGATGAAATGTCCCCACTGCGACGTGTCCTTAAGTGAGCATAATGGAAGAAAGCTGATTTGTCATTACTGCGGCTATGAGACCGCTAAGCCGGACAGATGTCCGGTCTGTTCCTCCCCTTATATAGGAGGATTCAAAGCAGGAACCCAGCAGATCCAGCAGGTGGTGGAAAAAGAATTTCCAGAGGCGAGAGTCCTTCGCATGGATTATGACACCACACGGGCCAAGGGCAGTTATGAGGAAATCCTGGAAGCTTTTTCCCAGCACAGGGCAGACATCCTCATTGGAACCCAGATGATCGTCAAGGGACATGATTTTCCAGATGTGACTTTAGTCGGCGTGATCGCGGCGGATCTTTCCCTGAATGCAGACGATTACCGCAGCGGGGAGCGCACCTTCCAGCTTCTGACTCAGGCAGTAGGACGTTCCGGAAGAGGCAAAAAAGAGGGGCACGCCCTGATCCAGACTTACAGCCCGGATCATTACAGCATCCAGACAGCGTCCAGGCAGGACTACGAGGAGTTCTATGAGGAGGAGATGGGATACCGGATCCTTATGGATTATCCGCCCTCTGCCCATATGATGGCAGTGCTTGGAGCGTCGGAGGATGAGGCTGTGCTGGAGGCAGCCATGCATTATCTCAGGCTGTTTGTGGACAAGCTTCACTCTGGAAAAGCACTGCATGTGATCGGCCCTGCCCCGGCACCTGTGGGAAAAGTAAAAGACATATACAGAAGAGTAATCTATCTGAAGCATGAGAATTATGACCTGCTTGTGCGGATCAAGGACAGGCTGGAGGAATATATTGAAATTAATTCCGGCTTCAGGAAGGTAAATATACAGTTTGATTTTTTATAGAAAAAGGAGATTAAATAAGATGGCACTTAGAACAATCAGAACAGAGGGAGATTCCGTTTTGGAGAAAGTCTGCAGACCTGTAGAGAAAATTGACAAGCGTACCAAGGATCTGGTAGGAGACATGCTGGAGACCATGTACGATGCCTGCGGTGTAGGTCTTGCAGCCCCTCAGGTAGGCGTATTAAAAAGAATCGTAGTGATCGATATCGGAGACGGCCCGCTGGTTCTTGTAAATCCGGAGATTCTTATGACTTCCGGTGAGCAGACTGGCGAGGAAGGATGCTTAAGCGTTCCGGGAATGTCCGGTCAGGTTACCCGTCCCAACTATGTGAAGGTGAAAGCGCTTGATATGGATATGAAGGAGCAGGAATACGAAGGAGAAGGACTTCTTGCAAGAGCTTTCTGTCATGAGATCGATCATCTGGATGGAAAAATGTACACCCGTCTGGTTGAAGGCGAGCTCCATCATGTAAGCTATGATAACGAGGAGGAAGAAGACTAAATGAGAATTGTTTATATGGGAACACCGGATTTTGCGGTGAATCCTCTTCACGCCCTGGCAGAAGCCGGATATGAAGTTGTGGGCGTTGTCACACAGCCTGACAAGCCAAAGGGCAGAGGAAAGACCATGCTGCCAACACCTGTAAAGGAAGAGGCAATGAAGCATGGATTTCCTGTTTTTCAGCCGGTGAAAGTACGGGATCCGGAATTTCAGGAGGTTCTGGAGGGACTGGAGCCGGATATTATTGTGGTAGCAGCATTCGGACAGATCATTCCGAAGAGCATTCTGGAACTGCCAAAGTACGGATGCATCAACATCCATGCCTCCCTGCTTCCCAAATACCGCGGTGCAGCGCCAATCCAGCAGGCGGTGATTGACGGGGAAAAAGAATCCGGCGTAACGATCATGCAAATGGGAACCGGTCTTGATACAGGAGATATGATTTCCAAGATCATAGTACCCCTTGCTGCAGATGAGACTGGCGGAAGCCTGTTTGACAAGCTGGCAGAAGCAGGCGCAAAGCTTCTTATTGCGACTTTGCCTCATATTTTTGACGGCACAGCCGTTTACGAGAAGCAGCCGGAAGAAAGCCCGACCCCATATGCAGGCATGATCACCAAGCAGATGGGACTGATGGATTTCTCCAAATCTGCCGCAGAACTGGAAAGACTTGTGCGAGGCTTAAATCCCTGGCCAAGTGCCTTTACCTTCTATAATGGCAAAACATTAAAGGTATGGGAGAGCTTTGTGGCAGAGAGTGACGATCTTAACCAGGCAGAACCTGGAACCGTTGTAAAAGCAGACAAAAAAGGAATTTATGTGGCCTGCGGCGAGGGCGTTCTGGTGCTTTCCCAGGTTCAGTTGGAAGGAAAGAAACGAATGGACGCAGATGCATTCCTTCGCGGATGCCGCATAGAAGCCGGAAACAGATTCGCAGATAAAAAGGAGTGATCGTATGTACGGATATGGATATCCTTATGGATTTTATTTTGATCCTACCTATGTTTTGCTGATTATCGGAATGATCCTGGCGCTGGCAGCTTCCGGAAAAATGAAAAGCACGTTTGCCCGCTACCAACAGGTAAGAAGCCACAGCGGACTTACCGGAGCCCAGACGGCCCAGAGAATCCTGAATGCTGCTGGAATCTATGATGTGACAGTGGTTCCCATTGCAGGAAGCCTCACGGATCACTATGATCCAAGAACAAAGAAGCTGGCACTTTCCCAAGATGTATACGGAAGAACTTCTGTGGCTGCTGTGTGTGTGGCCGCCCATGAGTGCGGACACGCCATCCAGCACAATGTGAATTATGCACCGCTGAACATCCGCTCTGCCATTGTACCAGTGGCAAATATCGGATCTTCCCTTTCCTGGCCGATCTTTCTTCTGGGACTGATCCTTTCCATTCCGGCTCTTACCACAGCAGGAATTGTGCTGTTTTCACTGGCCGTGCTGTTCCAGCTTGTGACCCTTCCGGTGGAGTTTAATGCTTCCTCAAGAGCCTTAAAAATGCTGGAAAGTACCGGAATTCTAAGTCACGAGGAAAATGCAGGTGCAAAAAAGGTGCTTACCGCAGCAGCCCTGACTTATGTAGCAGCGCTGGCTTCCTCCATTTTGCAGCTTTTGAGACTGATCATACTTTCCGGAGGTAGAAGACGGGATGATTAACGGAATCAATTCCAGGGAAATGATCCTGGAAATATTACTTGAAATTGAAGAGGGCGAGCACAGCCATGTGGCGATCCGAAATGCCCTTTCCAAATACCAGTTTCTTCCCAAGCAGGACCGGGCATTTATTACCCGGGTCTGCGAGGGAACCTTAGAATATCGGATCCAGATCGACTATATTATCAATTCTTTTTCCAAGGTGACTGTGGATAAGATGAAGCCTGCCATTCGGGAAATCTTAAGAAGTGCGGTATACCAGCTGAAATATATGGACAGCGTGCCGGACAGCGCAGTGTGCAATGAAGCTGTGAAGCTGGCACAGCGCAAGGGCTTTTATAACCTGAAGCCTTTTGTAAACGGTGTGCTTCGCACCATTGCAAGGGAAATGGACAAGGTCAGCTTCCCGAAGAAGGAAGAAGATCTTCTGAAATATCTTTCCGTGAAGTATTCCATGCCGGAGAATCTGGTAACAAGATGGCTGGATGCATATGGAGAGGAAACTACAGAAAAGATCCTGGCTGATTTTCTTACCGAGCGGCCTCTTACCATCCGCTGCCGCACCTATCTGAATTCCAAAGAAGAAATTGTGAAGAGCCTGGAAAATCAGGGCGTAGAGGTAACGCCTGCCCCTTATCTTCCTTATGCATATGGAATCTCCGGTTTCAACCATATTCTTGCATTGGATGCCTTCATTAAAGGACAGATTGTAGTGCAGGACGTAAGCTCCATGCTGGTTGCAGAGGTGGCAAACCCTAAGAAGGGGGATTATGTGATTGATGTGTGCGCGGCACCGGGAGGCAAAAGCCTTCACATGGGTGACAAAATGGAAGGCTACGGAACTGTGGATGCCAGGGATGTGAGCCAGTACAAGGTGAACCTGATCGAGGAGAATATCCAGAGAACCAACTCCATCAATGTGCAGGCAAAGGTACAGGATGCCACCGTGTTTGATCAGGAGTCAGAGCTGCTGGCAGACATTGTGATCGCAGATGTTCCCTGCTCCGGCTATGGCGTCATCGGCAAGAAACCGGAGATCAAATACCGGGTAACTCCTCAGAAACAGGAGGAAATCGTAATCCTGCAGAGAACCATTCTGGACCGTGCAGCCAACTATGTGAAGCCAAGAGGAGAACTGATCTTCAGTACCTGCACCATTGCAAAAGAAGAAAACGAAGAGAATATGATGTGGTTTTTGCAGAATTATCCGTTTAAGCTGGAAAGCCTGGATCCTTATCTTCCAGAGGAACTGCATTCTGAGACAACGGCTCTTGGATATCTGCAGCTGCTTCCAGGCGTACATAAGACAGATGGATTTTTTATTGCAAAATTCAGAAGAAAATAGGAAACGAAATTATGACAGACATTAAGTCCATGAATAAAGAAGAACTGAAGGATCTGATGGTACAGGTTGGAGAAAAGCCTTTTCGTGCCAAACAGATCTACAGCTGGCTTCATGAACACCTGGTAACTTCCTATGAAGAAATGGGAAATATCCCGGGAAAATTAAAAGAAAAACTGAAGGAATATCCCATCACGGCCCTGGAAATGGTGGACGAGCAGATTTCCGCCATTGACGGCACAAGGAAATATCTGTTTCGTCTTTCTGATGGAAATGTGATCGAGAGCGTTCTCATGCGTTATAAACATGGGAACTCTGTGTGCATTTCCTCCCAGGTGGGCTGCAAAATGGGATGCCGTTTCTGCGCCTCTACCATTGGAGGCTGGACCAGAAACCTGCTTCCTTCCGAGATGCTGGACCAGATCTACCGGATCCAGAGCATTACCGGCGAGCGTGTATCCAATGTAGTGGTGATGGGAACCGGCGAACCGATGGATAACTATGATAACATTGTACGTTTTGTACATCTGCTTTCCGAGGAAGGCGGTCTTAATATCAGCCAGAGGAATATAACCGTATCGACCTGCGGGATTGTTCCGAAAATCTATGAGCTTGCAAAGGAAAAGCTGCAGATTACCCTTGCGTTATCCCTGCATGCTCCGAATGATGAGAAAAGGCGTGAGCTGATGCCCATTGCCAACCGCTACAGTATGGATGAGGTCCTGGATGCATGCCGGAATTATTTCCAGGAAACAGGCAGGAGAATCACCTTTGAATACAGTCTTGTGGCTGGTGTTAATGACAGTGATGAGGACGCAAAAGAGCTAAGCAGCCGGATCCATGACATTAACTGTCATGTAAATCTGATTCCTGTGAACCCGATCAAAGAGCGTTCTTACAGGCGTTCCACCCATCAGGCTGTGGAGAATTTTAAAATAAAACTTGAAAAATGCGGAATTAATGTTACTATTAGAAGGGAAATGGGCAGTGATATAGACGGTGCCTGTGGACAATTGAGAAAGAGTTATATGGAAAAAGGTTACGATCAGCAGTAACCAAGAAGCAGAAAGCGAGAAGTGACATGAGGGTATATTCAGCTACGAATATCGGAATGAAGCGGAAGATGAACCAGGATTATGTGTTCGCTTCCCAGACCCCGGTTGGAAATCTCCCGAACCTCTTTGCTGTTGCTGATGGAATGGGAGGGCACAACGCAGGTGATTACGCTTCCTCTCACGCTGTCAGGATACTGGTAGATGAAATCAGGGAAGATACGGATTACAATCCAGTAAAGGTGATCCGCCATGCCATCGAGACTGCTAACACAGAAATTATAGAACAGGCACAAAAAGACGAGAAACTTCGTGGAATGGGCACCACCATGGTGGTAGCCACCATTGTTGGCCAGTATGCCTATGTGGCCAATGTGGGAGACAGCAGACTGTATGTGGCAGACAAACAACTGAGACAGGTTACCAGAGATCATTCGCTGGTACAGGAAATGGTAAGAATGGGTGAAATTACAGCCGAGGAGGCACGGAATCATCCGGATAAGAATATTATCACCAGAGCGCTTGGTGCAGAGAAAACCGTAGATGTAGATTTCTTTGACATGCGTCTGGAGCCGGGAAGTACGATTCTGATGTGCTCGGACGGTCTTTCCAATATGGTTGAGGATTCCAAGATGGAAGAGATCATATTGAATTCCGATGAAGACATTAACTGGAAAGGGGAGACCCTGATCCGGGAGGCCAACAACAACGGCGGCAAAGACAACATTGCAATAGTATTGGTAGAACCATTCACGAATGAGGTGGAAACATGTTAAAGACAGGTATGATCATAGCTGAGCGCTATGAAATTGTAAGCAAAATCGGTACCGGCGGAATGGCGGACGTATATAAGGCAATGGACCATAAACTGAACCGCTTTGTGGCAGTTAAGGTTCTGAAGCCGGAATTCCGGGAAGATGCAACTTTTGTAAAGAAATTCAGAAGTGAGGCGCAGGCAGCAGCAGGACTGACGCATCCCAATATCGTCAATGTATTTGACGTAGGAGATGATGAGGGCGTTTATTACATTGTAATGGAACTGATCGAGGGAATTACCCTGAAGGAGTATATTTCCAAGAAAGGCAAGCTTTCCGTAAAGGAAGCAACCAGTATTGCCATTCAGGTATCCATGGGACTGGAGGCTGCACACAGCCACGGAATTGTACACCGTGATGTGAAGCCGCAGAACATTATTATTTCTACAGACGGTAAAGTAAAGGTAACAGACTTTGGTATTGCCAGAGCCGCATCCTCCAATACCATCAGCTCCAATGTGATGGGATCTGTACATTACAGTTCACCGGAGCAGGTACGAGGCGGTTACAGCGATGAGAAGAGTGATATCTATTCATTGGGTATTACCTTATATGAGATGGTAACAGGCAGGGTTCCCTTTGACGGGGATACCACAGTTGCCATTGCCATCAAGCATCTTCAGGAGGAAATGGTTCCGCCCAGCCTCTATGCGCCGGATCTTCCGTACAGCTTGGAGCAGATCATTTTGAAATGTACCCAGAAGAGTGTGGACCGCAGATACAACAAGATGGAGGATGTGATCGCAGACCTGAAGCATTCCCTGATCGACCCGCAGGGGGATTTTGTGAAGCTGACTTCTGTAGATACAGATGCCAAGACGGTGGTAATCTCTGACGAGGAGCTTGGGGAGATCAAGCATACCCCGAAGCAGTCCATAAAGGCTGACATTGAGGCTCTTGAGAAGGAACTTAATGAGACCAACTATGATGATTACGATCCGGATGAGGACGAAGACAGAACCAGCCGTTCCCGCAGCAGAAGCAGCAGGGACCGTGACAGAGAAAGGGACAGAGAAAGGGACAGAGAAAGGGACAGAGATGACAGAGATGACAGAGAGCGCCGCCTTAAGAAAAAGAAAAGAGGCGTCAGCGTAGCAGGAAGTATTGTGGCACTGATCGCAGGCGCAGCTGTTCTCATTGCTGTGATCGTTGTAGCAGGAAAGGCCACCGGCCTGATCGGAGGCGGCAAGGCAAATACTGAAGCAGACCAGCAGGAGCAGACCACACAGCAGGATAACACAGATGACGGACTGGTACCAGTACCGGATCTGGTTGGCAAGACAGAGGCTGAGGCTCAGGAACTCCTTGCATCCCTGAATATCGGAATGAGCTACAAGGGTGAGGAAGCTTCCACTCAGGCCAAAGGCAATATTTCTTCCCAGGATCCTGTAGAGGGTACCAGAGTAGAGAAGAATTCAACAGTCAATTATTATGTAAGTAAAGGTTCAGAAGAAATTACAGTACCGGATCTGTTTGGCCAGAATGCTGCTGCCGCACAGGAAACTCTGGAGAGCCAGGGCGTGAATGTTCAGATCAATAAGATCTACCCGGATGATACCTCTTCTGTGGATATCGGATGCGTACTGGATACAGAGCCGACAGCCGGCACGACTGTGAAGGCCGGGGATACGGTTACCCTTACCATCAGCCGCGGTATTGACTATGGCGACAGCGTACAGGTACCGGATGTAACCGGACTTGAGAAAAATGAAGCAATTGCCAAGCTTGGCAAATTCCTTAATATCAATGTGGAGACACAGGTAAGCACAGATGTTGCAGAAGGAACCGTTATTTCCCAGGATCCGATCGGATTCACAGATGATGATCCGGTTTACGGAAATCCTGACACAGATACCATTACCATTACCGTAAGCAGTGGTACACAGGATACTTCTGCCGCAGAGAGCACAGAAGATACAACTCAGACACAGAGCTCTTCCGACGCTGCTGCAGCCGCTGTTGCAAACGGTGAAATCTGGAAATGCACTCAGAGACTGAACACACCTACCGGATACACAGGCGGTCTTGTCAGACTGGAACTGGTTCAGGAAGTGAGCGGAGTTCCCACTGCAAGCACTGTAGTAGACGGACAGCAGCTGACTTTCCCGTATCAGCTGGACATCATTGGAGCACCTGGTGTGGCTGAGGGTACCTTATATCTGTCCGAACAGCAGTCAGACGGAAGCTACCAGGAACTTGGACATTATCCGCTTACTTTTGAGAAAGCAGAGTAATCCATGCAGGGAAAGATCATTAAAGGAATCGCAGGTTTTTATTACATTTATGCCCAGGACGGCAATGTGTATGAATGCAAGGCAAAGGGGATTTTCCGAAAGGATAATTTCAAGCCCCTTGTAGGGGATAATGCGGAAATTTCCGTTCTGGACCAGGAGGCGAAGGAAGGCAGCGTAACTGCCATTCTTCCCCGCCGCAATTCCCTGATCCGTCCGGCAGTTGCCAATGTGGATCAGGCATTTGTTATCTTTGCAATGGAGGATCCAAAGCCGAATTTTCTTCTTCTGGACAGATTTCTGATCATGATGGAGCAGCAGGGGATTCCTGCTGTTATCTGTTTTAACAAGAAGGATTTAGGAGAGAAGGAAGAACTGGAACGGCTGTATCTGACCTATACCGGATGCGGATACCAGGTGGTTCTGTCCAGTACCTTAGAAGGAGAGGGCATCGACGAGATCCGTCAGATCCTGAGAGGAAAGACAACCGTGGTAGCAGGTCCTTCCGGAGTTGGCAAATCTTCCATCACCAACTGCATGCAGGGTGAGATTCAGATGGAGACTGGAGAGATCAGCCGGAAGCTGAAAAGAGGAAAGCACACTACCAGACATTCCCAGGTAATTCCTGTGGAGAAGGATACCTTCCTTGTGGATACTCCGGGATTTTCTTCTTTGTATCTTACGGATATGGAAGAAGATGAACTGAGAAATTATTTTCCGGAATTTCTGAAATATGAACCGAAGTGCCGTTTCCAGGGATGCAGACACATCCACGAACCGGACTGCGGCGTTAAGGAAGCACTGGCAGAGGGAAAGATCAGCCAGCTGCGTTATGATGATTATCTGGCATTATATGAGGAATTAAAAGAGAAAAGGAGATACTAAAACTATGTATCAGCTATGCCCTTCCATTTTATCAGCGGATTTTAACCGCCTGGGCGAACAGATTAAAATTCTTGAAAACGAAGGAGTACAGTGGCTCCACATTGACGTTATGGATGGGGATTTCGTTCCAAGCATTTCTTTCGGAATGCCTGTGATCAAATCCATTCGTAAGGAATCCAAGATGTTTTTTGATGTTCATCTTATGGTGACAGAGCCAGAGAGATACATTCAGGATTTTGTAAACTGCGGTGCAGATTCCATTACCGTACATGCAGAAGCCTGTGAGGATCTGGAAAGGACAATTGAGCGCATCAAGGACGCTGGCGTGAAGGTGGGAGTCTCCATCAAGCCTGCGACTCCGGTGAATGACATCAGCCATATGCTGGGGGATGTGGATATGGTCCTTGTGATGACGGTTCAGCCAGGATTTGGCGGACAGAAATATATGGATGAGTGTACAGAGAAGATTCAGGAACTGAGAGAACTGATCGACAAAGAGAATCTGGATGTGAATATTGAGGTGGACGGCGGAATCAATGAGGGTACTCTTGAGACTGTTATGAAGGCCGGGGCAAATATTTTTGTTGCCGGATCCTGGGTATTTGGCGGTGACATCGCAGAAAATGTCCGTCACATTCAGAAAGAAATTGAAGAAATCAGCGACCGAATCGAGTGAGATACAGTATGACAGACACAGTAATCGTAAGCGGGGGCATGATCCAGAAAGATTTTGCCCTCGATTTTTTAAAAAAACTGCAAAAAGAGAATAAAGACCAAAAGCTGCAGCTTGTGGCAGCTGACCGGGGACTGGATTTTTTCAGGGAGACCGGGCTGGTGCCAGATCTTGCAGACGGGGATTTTGACAGCGTATCTGCAGATGGAAAGGCATACCTTGACAGCCTGACCAAAACCAGTATCGTCCAGCTTCAGCCGGAGAAGGATGATACGGACACACAGTCTGCATTAAACCTGGCAATCAAACAGGGTGCCAGAAGCATTTTGATCCTGGGAGCGACAGGAGGCAGGCTGGACCACTTCCTTGGCAATCTGGGACTTCTTACCCTGGGAAAACAAAAAGGCGTGAAGGTTGCCCTGGCAGACGAGCAGAATTATATCTGTCTTGTGGAGAGTGGAACCAGGCTTTATAAGGACAGGCAGTTTGGAAAATATGTTTCTTTTTTTCCAGCAGGAGGAGCGGTTGAGGGACTTACCCTTGAGGGCTTTAAGTATACGCTGGCCGGATATAATCTGACAGTAGCGGACAGCGGACTTACCGTAAGTAATGAGATCCAGGAAGAAGAGGCAGTGATCCGCTACCAGAGCGGCAGCCTTCTGATGATCATGTCCCGGGACCGCAGATAAAGATCTTGCTGTGTTACTGGGCACGGAGCGAATAGTAACCTTGCTGTAACTGCGCAGACCATATACAGTTACAATTTACTTTTGAAACGCGGTGTGGTATGATTTAACAGGATTGGGCTGCCTTGCAGCCCTGCTACATTAAGAATTGGTATTTCGGAAGAAATACAAGGAGGAATATACAGAAATGAAATTAGGTATCGTTGGTTTACCAAACGTAGGAAAAAGTACACTTTTTAACTCTTTAACCAAGGCAGGAGCAGAATCCGCCAACTATCCATTCTGTACCATTGACCCTAACGTGGGCGTTGTTACTGTACCGGATGAGAGACTGGCTCTGCTTGGAGATTTCTATCATTCCAAGAAGGTAACACCTGCAGTCATCGAGTTTGTTGATATTGCCGGACTTGTAAAGGGCGCCTCCAAGGGCGAAGGTCTTGGAAACCAGTTCCTTGCAAATATCCGTGAAGTAGACGCAATCGTACATGTAGTACGCTGCTTTGAGGATACCAATGTAATCCACGTAGACGGAAGCATTGATCCAATCCGTGACATTGAGACCATTAATCTGGAGCTGATCTTTTCTGACCTTGAGATCCTGGAGAGAAGAATTGCCAAGGTTACCAAGACCGCACGTATGGATAAGGAAGCGGCCAAGGAGCTTGACTTCCTTCAGAAGATTAAGAAATGGCTGGAAGACGGCAAGATGGCAATTACCATGGAGCTTGAGAATGAGGATGAGGAAGCATGGATGGGAACCTATAACCTGCTCACCCAGAAGCCAGTGATTTATGCAGCCAATGTTGCAGAGGATGACCTTGCAAACGACGGAGCTGACAATGCTCATGTTCAGGCTGTAAGAAAGTATGCAGCAGAGCAGAACAGCGAGATTTTCGTGATCTGTGCCCAGATCGAGGAAGAGATTTCCGAGCTGGATGAGGATGAGAGAAAAATGTTCTTAGAGGATCTTGGTCTTAAGGAGTCCGGCCTTGAGAAGCTGGTAAAAGCAAGCTACCATCTCCTTGGCCTGATGAGCTTCCTTACTTCCGGTGAAGATGAGACAAGAGCATGGACCATCAAGATTGGAACCAAGGCACCTCAGGCAGCTGGTAAGATCCACTCTGATTTCGAGAGAGGATTCATTAAGGCTGAGGTAGTGAATTATCAGGATCTTCTGGATTGCGGCTCCTATGCAGGTGCAAGAGAGAAAGGCCTTGTGAGAATGGAAGGTAAGGATTACGTGGTACAGGACGGCGATGTAATCTTATTCCGCTTTAACGTATAATGATCAATGCGATCCAACCGAAAGAGACAGAGGGATAATAAATGTCAATTCAGTTTCCAAATCTGGGGATCAACCTGGATTATGTGGGAAAATCCATTCGCATATTTGGATTTGAAATTACCTTCTTCGGTCTTCTGATTGCAGCCGGAATGCTTCTGGGACTGGGATTTATAGTCCTTGAGGCAAGAAGATGCGGAGAAAAAGAAGATGATTACCTGGAAATGATGATCCTCTCACTGGTGACGGGAGTGATCGGTGCAAGAGCACTTTATGTATGTTTTTCCTGGAATCTTTATAAAGGAAATGTGAATCAGATCTTTAATTTAAGAGGCGGCGGCCTTGCTTTTTACGGCGGGCTGTTCGGCGGCATGCTGGGCGCAGCCATCTACTGTGCCATCCGCAAAAAGGCCTTCATGCAGATGGCAGATACTGCCTGTATGGGACTGGTGATCGCGCAGATAATAGGAAGGTGGGGGGATTTCTTTAACCGGGAATCCTTCGGTGAATATACCAACAGCATATTTGCAATGCAGCTTCCTTTATCCGCTGTGCGTTCCAGTGAAGTCACATCCGTTATGAGGGAGAATCTTGAGACCATAGGAGGCGTTTCCTATATTCAGGTTCATCCGGTCTTTCTTTACGAAAGTCTGTGGTGCCTGCTTTTGTTTCTGCTCATGCTTGTGTGGAAAAGAAAGAAACGTTTTCATGGAGAGGTATTCTTAAGATATCTGGCCGGATACGGACTTGGCAGATTCATTCTGGAATATCTGAGAACAGACAAGCTGACGATTCCCGGAACTTCCATCGGAATTTGCCAGGTGATCTCAGCGGCACTGTTTCTCATATGTGCGGTAGTGGTAACTGTGGAGAGCTCTATGGCGAAGAAGAGAGCTGCAAGGCGCAGACGCAGGAGAGAACAGGATTATGAAGCACAGGAGATGGCGGCCAGACAGGCTGAAGCGGAAGAATACAGAGACAGGCTTAAGCTTGAGCGGGCTTTTGCAGATGAAAAGAAAGGCAGTGTCCCGGAAGCATATTCCGGCAGTGTTCCGGTCTATGAAAGCCAGGAAGAAGAAAGCACTCAGGATGATCCAAAGGAAGAAGAGACTGCCGGATCAGCTTCTGACCAGATGGAAGAAGCTGCAAAGGATGGTTATGAAGAAGTCTCTGAAAATCAGGAAGCAGTTGCTGGCGAAGACGCTGAGACTGAAGAAACAGCTTCGGAAGAATACGAAGAAAATGAAGGCGATGAAGCCGTATCTGAGGAAGCACTTCAGGAAGACGGCAGCTTACAAAAAGACGATTCCGCCTATGAAGAGGTGGAAGAGACTGCTGCACCTTATGGAACAGAAGCTGCTTCTGCAGCGGATCCATCACTTTCAGAAGATGATGAGTGGCTGTATAGCAAGCCGCGCAGATTTGCGAAAAAACCTGCCAATGAGCAGAAAAATTGACGGTATGATCGCCAGATATCACGATCTTGCCGGGCTGAATGAAATATTTTGACCATTCGAAAAAGGGATGGAAGGCGAAGCGCCGCTTTGGTGAATGACTCATCAAAGCGGCGTTTTTTCTGTGTTTGTAAGGACTTTGTAACACAATTATGTAATAGATTTCATAATTTGCCACTTGTAATTTAGAAGCAAATGGGTTAGAATAAACGCATAAGTGGTAGGAAGTGGAGAAAAGTGGTGACAAATGGGGACGAAGTGGCAGAACTTCCATTTGTTTCCCATCATGAAATACGAAGGGGAGAATCGTATTTCACGAGAGTAGGTGAGTTTCTATGTTCATGGGAGAATACAATCATATAATCGACGCGAAGGGGCGTTTGATTATCCCGGCTAAGTTCAGGGAACTCTTAGGAGAAGAATTTGTACTGACCAAGGGACTTGATGGTTGCCTTTTTATTTATCCTATGGATGAATGGGAGGCCTTTGAAGAGAAGCTCAGAGCATTACCACTTACAAACAAAAACGCTAGAGCCTTTTCGCGATTCTTTGTAGCTGGAGCTACCATGTGTGAACTGGACAAGCAGGGGAGAATTCTCGTACCTCAGACGTTACGTGAGTTCGCTGGTCTGGAGAAGGACGTGGTCCTGACAGGCAACTTGAACAGAGTTGAGGTCTGGAGCAAGGAGAAATGGAGCGAGAATTGCAATTTTGACGATATGGACAGCATTGCAGAGAGCATGGAAAGCATCGGTATCGTTATCTGAGCATAAAACAAGCAGAAATCCAACAGGAGACGGAAATGGAATTTAAACACAAATCTGTATTACTGGACGAGACCGTTGGCGGGCTTAACATCAAGCCGGATGGAATCTATGTGGATGGCACTTTGGGCGGCGCTGGACATGCCATAGAGGTATGCAGGAAACTTTCTGCCAAGGGGAGATTTATTGGTATAGATCAAGACCAGGATGCGATAATTGCTGCGAGTGAACGACTTGCCGCCTTTGATCAGGTGACAATCATTCGCAGCAATTATTGTTACATGGTACCGGAGCTCGCCGCAAGGGGAGTTCACAAGGTAGATGGTATTGTGCTGGATCTGGGAGTATCCTCATATCAGCTGGACAATGAAGAACGTGGATTTACCTACCGGGTAGATGCACCTCTTGACATGCGTATGGACCAGAGACAGACTCAGACTGCCAGTGACATTGTAAACGGTTACGAAGAAAGAGAACTATATCGCATTATACGCGATTACGGTGAAGATAAATTTGCTAAGAATATAGCGAAACATATTGTTGCCGCAAGGCAGCAGGCCCCGATCACCACCACAGGGCAGCTTACACAGATCATACGGGAATCTATCCCTATGAAGATACAGGCAGCAGGCGGACATCCTGCCAAGCGTACCTTCCAGGCAATCCGTATTGAGCTGAACAAGGAGCTGGATGTACTTCGGGATTCCCTTGACGGGATGATCGATCTTCTGGATGATGGGGGAAGGCTTTGTATTATTACGTTCCATTCCCTGGAAGACAGAATCGTCAAGACCATCTTCCGCAAGAATGAGAATCCCTGTACTTGTCCGCCGGATTTTCCGGTTTGCGTGTGCGGGAAGAAGTCCAAAGGAAAAGTGATCACCAGGAAGCCGATTCTTCCCAGTGATGAGGAAATGGAAACAAATCCGCGTTCTAAGAGCGCAAAACTAAGAATTTTTGAGCGAAGGATTTAAAAAAGGGTAAAAAATGGCGAAGACAGGCAGACATACTACTTCCAGAAGAAGTTCACAGAGCATGTATGTTGATGGCAACACTGTGCGTAAAGTACAGGAAGTTCCTGTAAAAAGGGAATACCGTCAGCCAGAGCATTCAGTTAGAAAGAAACAGGCAAGACCTGCACTTGGCCCAGGTCAGGAACTGACCCGCCAGGGCAAGTCCCTTTCCAGGGAAGCGCGTCGAAACCGTGCCAAGGCCAACAGTATGAACCGGAATTTTGCCATATTTCTGGGCGTGCTTGGCGTTATAGTTGTATTTTGCAGCATCAATTATCTGCGTCTGAAAACAGAATGCACAAGCAAAAGAAGCCAGGTGGCTTCCTTAGAATCCCAGTTAGCAGAGCTGAAGGAAGATAATGATGCATATGAAAGCCAGGTAACATCCAGCGAGGATCTTGAAAGAATACGAAAGATCGCGATTGGACGACTGGGAATGAAATATCCAAGCAACCAGCAGACAGAGACCTATACAACTGAGGGCGGCAGCTTTGTCCGGCAGTATCAGGAAGTAACCGGGAAGTAAGGGAATGAAGGCAGGTGTTTGATTGAGTACTTCAGGAAGAAAAGCAAAGAAAAAACCAATTAAAAAAATAAATCACACTATGAAAAATAAGCTGTCAATACTGTTCTTATGCGTATTGGGAGCTTTAGTCGTTTTATTGGGAGTTATTACCTATATCAATTTTCACAGCGGTGAAAAATACAAGAAACAGGTATTAAGCCAGGCCCAGCAGAAATACCAGAATCGTACCATACCATCCAAGCGAGGCAGTATCTACGACCGGAATGGAAACCTTCTGGCAACCAGCAACAAGGTATACAATGTAATTCTGGACTGCAGGACCATAAACTCAGAGACCGATTATATAGAGCCCACGATCCGGGCACTGGAAAATATTTTTGGAGTGGAAGAGACCGCTGTCCGAAAGGCGCTGACAGATGATGAAACAAAGGACAGCCAGTACTGGGTGATCAAAAGGGCGGCCAGTATGGATGACCAGAAAGCCTTTGAGGATTACTGTGACCTTTCCGATACTACAGGCCTTACAGCAGCAGAAATTAAGGAACGGCAGAATGTGAAGGGCGTCTGGTTTGAGGAGGATTACCAGAGAGTTTATCCTTATAATGAGCTTGCCTGCGATACACTTGGCTTCACCTATTCCAGGGACTCGGCAGATTATGGCCTGGAAGGCTATTACAACAGCAGCCTTGTGGGAATCGACGGCCGCCAGTACGGCTACCTCAACGATGATTCCAATGTGGAGCAGACTATTATTGAGGCAAAGGATGGAAACAACCTGGAAACCAGCCTGGATCTTGGCATTCAGCAAATTGTGGAAAAATGGGTGAATGCTTTTATGGAATCCACAGGAGCCAAGAACATCGGCGTGATTGTGGAGAACCCTAATAACGGTGAAATCCTTGCAATGGATGGCGGAGACCGTTATGACCTGAACGATCCCCGTGATCTTTCTGATCAGTATACAAAGGAAGAACAGGCTGCCATGAGTGATTCGGAGACCATGACGATCTTAAGCGACAGATGGAACAACTTCTGCGTTACAGATATTTATGAACCGGGTTCTGTTGTGAAGCCCATTGTTATGGCAGCAGCTCTGGAGCAGGGCAAAATTTCCACAAGCGACACATTCTACTGCGATGGATTCCAGAACTTTGGTGTGGAAGGAAATATGACTACCATCAAGTGTGCGAATATCTACGGTCATGGCATGGAGACCCTTGCAGAGGTAATTGCCAATTCCTGCAATGATGCCATGATGCAGATTGGTGCAGCCATGGGCGCAGAGAATTTCTTGAAGGCCCAGAGCACCTTCAACTTCGGAAGCAGAACCGGAATCGATCTTCCAAATGAAGGCTACGGCATTATGCATACCATTGAGACCATGAAGGAGACGGAGCTTGCATGTTCTGCCTTTGGTCAGGGATTCAGCTGCACCATGATCCAGGAGATCAATGCCATGTGCTCTGTGATCAATGGCGGCTACTACTATCAGCCCCATCTTGTTACCAAGATTAAGGATGCCAGCGGTGCTACAGTGAAAAACATCAGCCCGATCCTTCAGAAGCAGACCATTTCCGAGAGTATTTCTGCAGATATTCGCAGCTACATGCAGGCCAGTGTGGAACAGGGTACCAGTATGACCTCCAAGGTGCAGGGCTACAGCTCAGGCGGTAAGACCGGAACTGCGGAGAAATTCCCGCGAGGAAACGGCAAATATGTAGTTTCCTTCATTGGTTTTGCCCCGGTAGAGGAGCCCCAGGTGGTAATCTATGTAGTCATTGATGAGCCAAACGTGGAAGATCAGGCAAGCAGTGTTTATGCCCAGTACGTGGCACAGGCCATTCTTTCTGAGATGCTGCCTTATATGAACATTCAGCCGGATGAATCCACAGACGGAACCATTCCGGAGACAGAGCTGTGGGAGAATTTCAGCGGTTATGCGAACAATGTGTCTAATAGCCAGATCGATGAAAACGGCAATCTTGTAGACGGAAATGGAAACCTGATCGACTGGGACGGCAACCGCATTGACGAGAACGGCTATCTTCTCAACATCGATGGAAGCTACAAGATGGATGAAAACGGAGAGTATATCAAATCCGACAATCTTGAGGGAACCAGCAATACCTATACAGGCTCTGCAGGTGAGACACTGCCAGAGGCTGTTTCCGATACCAACGTCCCCGGTCCGCCGGAAGATACCACAGATCCCATCCAGGATAACAACATGGAAAGCGAAGGCATTACAAACGAAGAAGCTGGTCTTGATTGAGCAGAGATGAAACATACCCCCGCGGGGAACTGTCATATATTAATTGTGACAGTTTCCGTCGGGGGATTTTTTTATGAAAAAAGCCATGACCTTTCACAGGAAAAAAATCTGGCTGGTCTTTCTCATATGTGCAGTCATGATGCTGGGAATGATCGGCCGGCTGGTCTATCTGATGGGGTTCCGGTCAGATTACTATTACCAGAAAGCACAGGACCTTCATGAAAGAGAGAGGGACATCAAAGCCGCAAGAGGCCAGATCCTGGATGCCCAGGGGCGGGTGCTGGCAGATAATAAGACAGTCTGCACCATTTCTGTCATACACAGCCAGATCAAGGAGCCGGAAAAGGTGATCCAGATTCTGTCAAAAGAACTGGATATGGACACAGAAACCGTGCGAAAAAGAGTGGAAAAGGTATCTTCTATTGAAAGGATCAAAACCAATGTTGAGAAATCTGTGGGAGATACCATCCGGGATTACGGTCTTGAGGGCGTGAAGGTAGACGAAGACTACAAAAGATACTATCCCTACGGCTCTCTGGCCTCCAAGGTTCTGGGTTTTACAGGAGGGGATAACCAGGGAATCATCGGGCTTGAGGTAAAGTATGAAGAGGTTCTGAAAGGGGAAAATGGCAAAATTTTGACCACCACAGATGCCCGTGGTGTGGAAATAGACCAGATTGGAGAAAGCAGAAAGGATCCGGTCCCCGGTGAAAACCTGAAGATCAGTCTGGATATTGATATCCAGCAGTACGCCCAGCAGGCTGCCCTTAAGGTGATGGAAGAAAAGCAGGCCACTCGTGTGTCCATCCTGCTTATGAATCCTCAGAACGGGGAAATCTATGCCTGCGTCAATGTGCCGGAATTTGACCTGAACGATCCCTTTACTTTAAATACAGATGTGGATACTACAGGAATGACCCAGCAGGAAAAACAGGACCTTCTGAACCAGATGTGGCGAAATCCCTGTCTGAATGATACCTATGAGCCGGGTTCTACCTTTAAAATCATCACCATGTCAGCAGGACTGGAGGCTGGCGTGGTTTCTGTAAATGACCGCTTTTACTGTCCTGGCTACAAGGTAGTAGATGACCGCCGGATCCACTGTGCCAGAAGGACGGGGCACGGCTCCCAGAATTTTGTGGAAGGGGCACAGAACTCCTGCAACCCGGTATTTATCGAGGTAGGCCTGCGTCTTGGCGTGGAAAATTACTATCATTACTTCGAACAATTTGGACTGAAAAAGAAAACAGGCGTGGATCTTCCAGGAGAAGCAGGAACCATTATGCACAAAATGGAAAATATGGGAAATGTAGAGCTGGCCACAGTGGCATTCGGCCAGTCTTTTCAGATCACGCCCATTCAGCTTGCCACTACCGTAAGCTCCCTGATCAACGGGGGAAGGCGGATCACGCCCCATTTTGGAGTGTCAGTGCTAAGTGCTGACGGCCTCAGCGGAAGGAAGCTGGAATATCCGGTGGAAGAGGGCATCGTCTCTGAGAAAACCTCTGAAACTGTGCGGCAGATCCTGGAAAAAGTAGTGTCAGAGGGCTCCGGGCGAAATGCTCAGATCGAGGGCTATACAGTGGGCGGCAAAACCGCCACATCCCAGACGCTTCCCAGAAGTGCCAATCGGTACATTTCTTCCTTCCTTGGCTTTATGCCTGCAGAAAATCCACAGATTCTGGGACTTTGCATCATCCATGATCCACAGGGCGTTTACTACGGCGGAACCATTGCGGCACCTGTGATCAAAAGCATTTTTGAAGCAGTTTTATCGTCGAAAAGCAACCTATGGGTTGATTAATAAGGGGAAAAGCTTTATACTATAAGATGCTTCAAAAAACAAAAATGAAAAACGAAAGAGTTAAAGAGGTGTGAGGATGGAATTTCATATTGTGATCCCGGTGCTGATTTCTTTTGCGATCAGTGCAGTATTAGGACCTGTCATCATTCCGTTTCTTAGGAAACTGAAAATGGGACAGACAGAGCGTACAGAGGGCGTACAGTCCCATCTGAAGAAAGCCGGAACCCCGACTATGGGCGGCGTGATTTTTCTGATATCCACGATTATTACTTCATTATTCTATGTGAAAGACTACCCGAAGATCATTCCGGTGCTGTTCCTGACATTAGGCTTCGGACTGATCGGATTTCTGGATGACTACCTGAAGGTAGTGCTTCGCAGATCAGATGGACTTCTTCCCTGGCAGAAGTTCCTGCTTCAGGTGGTTGTAACCGGTATTTTCACCTTCTATCTGCTGAAATATACCGATGTATCCCTGACTATGCGCATTCCGTTCTGGGGCGGACATTATCTGAACCTTGGATGGCTTGCGGTTCCGGTTCTGTTTTTTGCCGTGATCGGAACTGTCAATGGCGTGAACTTCACAGACGGTGTTGATGGCCTTGCCACAAGCGTTACCCTGATCGTGGCAGTGTTCTTTACCGTGGTATCCATTGGAACACAGTCCGGAATTGAGCCGGTTACCTGTGCGGTTATCGGCGGACTGATGGGATTTTTGCTTTACAACGTATATCCGGCAAGCGTATTTATGGGAGATACTGGTTCCCTGGCACTTGGCGGCTTTGTGGCTGGCGTGGCCTATATGCTGCAGATGCCCCTGTTTATCCTGATCGTAGGACTGATCTACCTGGTTGAGGTACTGTCCGTTATGATCCAGGTAACATACTTCAAGGCTACACATGGCAAGCGTATTTTCAAAATGGCTCCCATCCATCACCATTTCGAGCTTTGCGGATGGTCTGAAGCCCGCGTAGTTGCAGTGTTTACCATTGTGACTGCCATCATGTGCCTGATCGGTCTTTTGGCTTTGTAAGGCATTAAGGAGGAATTTTATTATGGAATTAAAAGGAAAAAAGGTTCTGGTTTTCGGAGCCGGCAAAAGCGGCATCGGTGCAGCAGACCTTCTGGGTGCTGTAGGTGCCTGCCCAATTCTCTATGACGGAAAAGCAGACTTGGATAAAGAAAGCGTATTACATAAAACAAGCGGCAATTATGAACTTCAGATCTATGCAGGAGAGCTTCCAAAGGAGGTTCAGGACAGCCTTGACCTGGTTGTGTTAAGCCCTGGCGTTCCTACGGACCTTCCGATCGTGAAGGGCTTTTATGAGCAGGGACTTCCTGTATGGGGAGAGGTTGAGCTCGCCTATGAGATCGGAAAGGGAGAGGTTCTTGCCATTACTGGAACCAACGGCAAAACAACCACAACCGCTCTTCTTGGCAAGATCATGAAGGATGCAAGAGAGTCTGTTTTTGTAGTAGGAAATATCGGTACCCCATACACCTCCAAGGCATTGGAGATGAAAGACAACACCATTACAGTTGCAGAGATCAGCAGCTTCCAGCTTGAGACCATTTCCAAATTTGCTCCCAAGGTAAGCGCCATTCTGAACATTACAGAGGATCATCTGAACCGCCATCATACCATGGCAGAGTACATCCGTGTGAAAGAGCTGATCACCAGCAACCAGGGCCCGGAGGATGTGTGCGTACTGAATTATGAGGATGAGGTTCTCTGCGAGTTTGGTAAGCATATCGTACCGAAGACCGTATATTTCTCCAGCGCAAGAAGACTGGAACAGGGTATTTTCCTTGAGGGAGACCAGATCATTCTTCGCACCAAGACAGAAGAGATTCCGGTAGTGAAGACAGGAGACCTGAAGCTTCTTGGACTTCATAACTTTGAGAATGTAATGGCAGCAGTTGCCATGGCTTATTGCGCTGGCGTTGATATGGACAGCATCCGTAAGAGCGTCTGCGAATTTACAGCTGTTGAGCACAGAATCGAGTATGTGACAGAGAAGAATGGTGTCGCTTACTACAACGATTCCAAGGGAACTAACCCGGACGCAGCCATCAAGGGAATCCAGGCTATGAACCGTCCTACACTTCTGATCGGCGGCGGCTATGATAAGGAATCCAGCTATGACGAGTGGATTCAGGCCTTTGACGGTAAGGTAAGATACCTGGTTCTCATCGGTCAGACCAAGGAGAAAATCAAGGCAGCAGCCGAGAAGAACGGCTTCCATGATATTATCCTCTGTGAGGACTTAAAGGAAGCGGTTCAGGTGTGTGCAGACAAGGCAAATGCCGGAGACGCAGTTCTGTTATCTCCTGCCTGCGCAAGCTGGGGACAGTTTGACAACTATGAGCAGAGAGGCGAGATGTTCAAGGAGTTCGTAAGAGCTCTGTAAGAATGCATATTGACCCAGGGAGCTATTTCCCTGGGTTATTTTTACATAGGGGAAAAATCCCCAGACATAGGTGTTCATCCTCTGGCATATGCTTAAATAAGGCAGCCAGCGGGAGCAAGCTATGATCCGGGAGAAAAATCCAAAAATGAAAACAGATATGGTCCTTCTGATCCTGGTGCTGCTTCTGGCAGTATTCGGGCTGATCATGCTGTTTTCCATCAGTGAATACAATGGCAGAGTGCGTTTCGGCGACTCTGCCTATTATTTTAAAAAGCAGCTTTTTGCCACTGCCCTTGGACTTATGGCAATGTACATAGTAGCGGAAATGGATTACCGCTTTTTCGTGGGGCTGGCACCGGCTGCCTATCTTTTGTCCATGGCACTTTCCACTGCGGTTCTGCTGGTGGGACAGGAGATTAACGGTTCCAAGAGGTGGCTGAATTTTGGGCCTCTTTCCTTTCAGCCCTCAGAGTTTGCCAAGGTCGCCGTGATTCTGTTCCTTACTTGGCAGATCGAAAAGAGCAGAAAAAAGACAGCTGGCTTCTGGTTTATGTGCAGGACTATGATGACCCTGCTTCCAATCGTGGGACTGGTCGGCACCAATAACCTGAGTACTGCTATTATCATACTTGGAATCGGCGTGGTGCTGATCTTTGTATCAGACCCTGGATATGCCAGGTTTATTGGAATGGGAGCCGCCGGGGTGGCGGTGATCGCGGTGTTTCTGGCAGCGGAAAGCTACCGGCTGGAACGGCTGGCAATCTGGCGGAATCCTGAGAAATACGAAAAAGGCTTCCAGACCATACAGGGGCTTTATGCCATTGGAAGCGGCGGAATCTTCGGCAGGGGATTTGGCAGCAGCCTTCAGAAGCTGGGGTTCGTGCCGGAGGCGCAGAATGATATGATTTTTTCCATTATCTGTGAGGAACAGGGGCTTGCAGGGGCTTCTTTTCTGATCCTGATCTTCGGACTGCTTTTGTGGAGGCTGTGCGTAATTGCCCTGCACTGCCGGGATCTGGAAGGCACTTTGATCTGCAGCGGCATTATGAGTCACATGGCGATCCAGGTGATCCTGAACATTGCGGTTGTGACCAACACCATCCCCAATACAGGAATTACACTTCCTTTTGTAAGCTACGGAGGAACGTCTGTGGTGTTTCTTCTGGGGGAAATGGGGCTGGCCTTAAGCGTAAGCCGCGGCGGAATGAAATAGCTGTCTGATTGTTACTGTTCACTGGCAATGTTCCGCGAGGTGTTTTTTGTGAACAAAGTTCACAGAAAACCTGAGAATTGCGGCGCGAAATCATGCGAATGCATGATTTCTGTGCATCGCGAAGCGCGTTGCTGTGAACGGAGTGAACAGTAACGTCTGATTTTATCACCAGATTAAGAAAACTGCATACAATAAAAGGTAAGAGGCCCTTTAGGAGTGAATGGCTTGAATGACCGGATTTTCATTGAAGGGGGACACAAGCTGAAGGGAAATGTTCAGATACAGGGCTCCAAAAATGCAGCGCTGCCTATGATGGCGGCTTCTCTTTTACACCGGGGAGTGAGCGTACTGAAAGGCTGTCCGAGAATTGCGGATGTATTTTGCATGGAAGAAATCCTGCAGAATCTGGGGGCTGTAACCTGGTGGGAGGACCACGATCTGTATCTGGACTGCACCAAAGCGGACAAAACAGAGGTCCCATTTTCCTTCACAGGGAGAATGCGGTCTTCTGTGATCCTTCTGGGGGCACTTCTTGGAAGAAATAAAAAAGGCAGTCTTGGCTATCCGGGGGGATGCGTGATCGGAAAACGCCCCATTGACATGCATCTTCTGGTTCTGGAAAGTCTTGGGGCCAGGATACAGGAAGTGGCAGGGCAGTTAAGCGCAGAGTGTGAAAGAATGAAGGGAACAGAGTTCTCTTTTCCAAAAAGAAGTGTGGGAGCCACCCAGCAGGGAATTCTGGGGGCAGTGCTGGCAAAGGGAGAAACGGTTCTGGAAAACTGTGCCTGCGAGCCGGAAATCAGCTGGCTTTGTCATTATCTTCGTACCATGGGCGCGCAGATTACAGGGGACGGTACCGGGCGAATCTGCGTCAGTGGAGTGGAAGGCCTGAGGGGAGGCAGCAGTTGGGTGCCGCCGGACCGGATTGTGGCAGGAACCTATATCTGTGCGGCTGCCATTACAAGAAGTGAGATCACCCTGACCGGTCCGCCGGAGGGGGAACTTGATTCCTTTCTGGAAGTATATCGGAAAATAGGTGGACAATATAGCGGCATCGGTGGTAAACTGTTAGTCAATGGAAAAAATGTTCACAGCCCCGTAGCATTTCTGGAAACAGGCGTATATCCGGGCTTTCCCACAGACCTGCAGTCTCCTCTGATGGCGGTTCTGGCCACTGTGGAAGGCACAAGCCTTATTCGGGAAGCTATTTTTGAGGACCGCTACAAGGCAGCGCCGGAACTGGTGCGTATGGGAGCAGACATCCGGATTCTGGGAAGAGACGCTCTGATCCAGGGCGGGAAGCCCCTTACCGGCACCTTTGTAAGAGCACAGGAATTAAGAGGCGGTGCAGCGCTGATACTGGCAGCACTGGTGGCGGCCGGAACCACGGTTCTGGAAGGCTATTCTTTTGTGCGAAGGGGATATGAGCATATTTGCCAGGATCTTGAGCAGTTAGGTGCGGCAGTAAAAAGGATACAGGAATAACAGGATTATGAAATTATTCAAAAAGAATCTGATTGACAAAAAACATAAGAAAATGATTTTTTGTACCCTGGGAGCAGTTTTGCTGGCAGGCCTTGTTTTTTTCTTTTCTTATTTTCATGTAAGCAAAGTGGAAGTAATGGGAACTGCCCGTTATTCCGATGAGGAAGTAAAAAGCATGGCTCTGCAGGGTGCATTTACAGATAACTCTGTTCTTGCTGTGCTTCTTCATTCCAGGGTGGATGTGGAGGATGTGCCGTTTGTAGAGGGCTTTAACATTACCCGCCTTTCCCATAACAGCATCTGCATCAGTGTCCGGGAGAAGAAGGCAGTGGGATGCATTCCCTATCTGGACAGCTACGTGTATTTTGACCGCAATGGTATTTTTATTGAGAGTTCCCACACACGGGACGAGCTGGTTCCTTTTTTTGACGGGATCCAGGTAAGCCATGTGATCCAGGGGGAGAAGCTTCCAATCAAGGGAAGTTCGGTTCTGACTACTGCAGTGGCGCTTTCCACCATTTTCCAGAAAAATGACGTGATCCCAGATCACATAGAGTTTGACAGCAGCTATCAGATCACCCTGACCTACGGCGATGTGCAGGTTATGTTGGGAAAGGACGAGTACCTGGAGGACAAGATGATCCGGGTAAGCGCGATCCTGCCAAAGCTTTCCGGGGAAAAAGGAATCCTTCACATGGAGAATGTAACGGATTCTTCCAAGCTCATCACCTTTGAGCGAGAAGTGGACGAGGAAGATACCACGACGAGTATTGACACCACTAGTGCCTATGAGAATGCGATCGCGAACTGGCACGGCGGCTATGACGAAGAGGGGGACTATACCGGCGAGGGCGAGTATGATGCCAATATGAATTACGTAGGTCCAAAGCCTACCGAGGAAAGCATTGCGGCAAACGGTGACTGGCTGGGCGGCTATATGGAGGACGGCAGCTACACCGGATACGGACAGCTTGACAAGGATGGAAATTACGTAGGTCCTAATCCAAATGACACCAGCGACGAGGAAGATTATACGGAAGAATCCAACTGGGATGACCAGGAAGAGGACGATTATGAAGAGTAATCTTTCAATTTTCGAGAAAAAAGTGTAAAAAAACAAAATTAGTGGTTGATAAATTCCTAAAAAAAATATATGATATAGCTATATGCAGCTTGGTATGTATATGAGATGAGTGTCAAAATGAATTTTGCCACTCATTTGATACCCGGATTGTTCCGCAGCTATGCTGCTCCCACAATTCTTCAAATATTCGAAATCCGCTGATTTACTATGTAAATCGCTGCTTTCTCATATTTGGCGTGTCCCAAGCTCAAAAGCCTTATCGTGCAAGCATGAACAGCTTTTTGATCTTTTGACACTGGTATCATGTATATTGACTAAGATTAGAGATAAAGGATATAAGGTAGAAATAAAGGAGGAAGTACATTGTTAGAGATAATGTCAAATGAGGCGGAATCCTCTGCAAAGATTATTGTAATCGGAGTAGGCGGCGCCGGAAATAACGCAGTCAACAGAATGGTTGAGGAAGCCATCGGCGGGGTAGAGTTTGTAGGAGTTAATACAGATAAGCAGGCTCTGACTCTGTGTAAAGCTCCAACTGTACTTCAGATCGGTGAGAAGATTACCAAAGGTCTTGGTGCAGGAGCACAGCCTGAGGTTGGACAGAAAGCAGCAGAAGAAAGCATTGAGGAAGTAAAGCAGATCATCGAAGGTGCTGACATGGTATTCGTTACCTGCGGTATGGGCGGTGGAACCGGTACAGGTGCTGCACCGGTTATCGCAGCAGCAGCGAAGGAAATGGGTATCCTCACTGTAGGTGTTGTGACCAAGCCTTTCCGTTTTGAAGCGAAGACACGTATGAACAATGCCCTTGCAGGTATCGAGAACCTGAAGAAAGCAGTTGATACACTGATCGTGATCCCGAATGATAAATTACTGGAGATCGTGGACCGCCGTACTACTATGCCGGAAGCACTGAGAAAGGCAGACGAGGTTCTGCAGCAGGCCGTTCAGGGCATCACAGACCTGATCAATCTGCCGGCTCTTATCAACCTCGACTTTGCTGATGTACAGACTGTTATGACAGATAAGGGCATTGCTCATATCGGTATTGGTGAGGCAAGAGGTGATGACAAAGCTATGGAAGCTGTTCAGCAGGCAGTTTCTTCTCCGCTGCTTGAGACTACCATCAAGGGTGCTACACATGTTATCATCAACATTTCCGGTGATATCTCCCTTATGGATGCAAACGATGCAGCAAGCTATGTACAGGAGCTTACTGGTGAGGATGCAAACATCATCTTCGGTGCTATGTATGATGACTCTGTTGCTGATTATGCAAGAATCACAGTTATTGCTACAGGTCTTACAGACAATGCACAGGCCAACAACCCATTTGGAAGCAAGGCAAGCAATTCCGTATTTTCCAACAAGAGACCTGCTTCCACAGCATCTGCCGGCGTGAACCTGAACATGCCTAGCTTCAGCATGCCTACTATGAATGCGACACCATTCACAGCGAAGACACCATCCAGCACTGTTCAGAAGAAAGACATCCAGATTCCGGATTTCTTAAGAAACAGATAATTTATTGCAGACAAAAGACCTCCGCATGTATGTGCGGAGGCTTTTTTACCTGCAGCAGGAAATTTGAATTACTGCTTTTAGTATTCGCACTGGAAAGTGCTGCACTTTGTTTCATCACATTTTCTGGCATCATTTCCATCTACATTAATGGAAGCGGCAGTACATTTACACTTGTCATTGTAGGTGCAGCCGCAGGCTTTACAGTCAATCTGGATGGTTTCGCAGCCACAGCCATTTTTTGCACTGTTCATAGTACCCTGGCCTTTTTCCCGAAAACTGCCGCAGCAGGTTTCTTCAGCACTATGGGCACTTTCCCCCATCATATCAATTTCGCCTCTGGAACAGAGCATATCCTCGTTGTAGGCACAGGTTGTTGCGGAACATTTTAAAATAGTCATAGTTTGCCTCCTGATAGTAATGATTGTGTTATGAAACATTTTTAGTTTTTCCGGAATTATTCAAAATATACCTGTTGCTCCTTACATTATTTGGAATAAAAAATATGTGAAAAAATAAGAAAAATATCTTGACTTTCAAGAAAAGACATGGTATTATTCAACAGTACGTGATGAAAAGAAAGCAGAGTTCACTCTCACCTCAGCGCACATTTAGATGCGGCTCGGGTTCATATTGCACAGCAGCGCGTGACTTAGTTCGCGGGTGTAATAGGAGAAGTGTGGATTCTGTCCGCACTTTTTTTATGTTTGAGGAAGCATAAGAGCAGTAAGTCATGTATGCGGCAGGAATTTCCTGCGAAGGGGAATGAGAGTCCAGGGGTTAGAAACTGGATCGGAACAGATCATCTATCAGGTATGGAGGTGCACAACAATTAGCAATTTAATGATCAACGAACAAATCAGAGACAAAGAGGTACGCTTAATTGGTCCGGACGGAGAACAGCTTGGAATTATGTCCGCAAGAGAAGCTATGGCCAAGGCTCAGGAGGCAGAGCTTGATTTAGTAAAGATTGCCCCACAGGCAAAGCCGCCGGTATGTAAAATCATTGACTATGGTAAATATCGCTATGAACTTGCCAGAAAAGAAAAAGAAGCCAAGAAGAAGCAGAAGACCATCGATGTCAAAGAAGTGCGTCTTTCACCAAATATTGATACCAATGACCTGAACACAAAGGCTGGGGCGGCACGCAAATTCCTTACCAAGGGCGACAGAGTTAAAGTAACACTTCGCTTCCGCGGAAGAGAGATGGCACACATGTCAAGTAGCAAGCATGTTCTGGATGATTTTGCCGAGATGCTGAAGGACGTTGCCGTAGTTGAGAAGGCAGCTAAGGTAGAAGGCAGAAGCATGACAATGTTTTTAGCACAGAAACACTAGGATGTTGCATTCATTTGGAGAGACCGGAAGGGTTCGGCCAGGCTGGATGAGGGACATTAAATAGATACGATATTAAGGAGGAAATTACAATGCCAAAAATTAAAACTTGTAGAGCAGCAGCAAAGCGCTTCAAAAAAACAGGAACAGGAAAATTAGTAAGAAATAAAGCTTACAAGAGCCATATCTTAACAAAGAAATCTCAGAAGAGAAAGAGAAATCTTAGAAAAGCTGCTGTTGTTGATTCTACTAATGTTAAGAGCATGAAGAAAGCATTACCGTATTTATAAGATATAGCATAGAAGAAGACGAACAGGAGGAAAATAAGAAATGGCAAGAATTAAAGGCGGATTAAACGCAAAGAAAAAACATAATCGTGTATTAAAACTGGCAAAGGGCTACAGAGGAGCTCGTTCCAAGCAGTATAGAGTAGCAAAACAGTCTGTTATGCGTGCACTTACCAGCTCTTATGCTGGAAGAAAGCAGAAGAAACGTCAGTTCAGACAGCTCTGGATCGCACGTATCAACGCTGCTGCAAGAATGAACGGATTATCCTACAGCAAAATGATGCACGGCCTTAAAGTTGCAAACATCGACATCAACAGAAAGATGCTTGCTGAGATGGCTGTAAACGATGCTCAGGGATTCACAGCACTTGCTGAGATCGCTAAGAAAGCAATCGCTTAATTACATTAAGAAGATACTTTTACGGGAGATGGGAAACCATCTCCCTTTTTTATACAGAAATTTAGAACTGCTATTTAAAACAAAATAATACAAAAAATATTTATGTGTGTTTGATGGCGCACGTTTGTGCGCCGCAGAAATAACAAAAATGGCGTATTTTGGTTAATTTAACGGATTTTTCCTCTCTAATTCTTAAAAAATTATAAAATTTTCTCTTGCAATCAAAAAAGCAGGATGCTATAATCATAACATTAAAGTGGTAAAGAGAAGAAGTTATGGAAGCCAAAGCCGGCTGGGAAACCACCAGTGGGCTTTTCTATTATCCGTTGGTGGTAGACTTATCGGAAGGCGAGATGACAGAAACTCTTACATAAATTAAGGAGGAGATTTATTATGAGAAATCTGAAAAAAGTACTCAGCATTACTGCAGCCGCAGCAATGGCAGTATCCACTGTAACACCTGTATCCGTATTTGCAGAGAGCGAGGAAACCTTCAAGATTGGTGTCATCGGACCTATGACAGGAGACTATGCACAGTATGGTAATGGCGTATATAACGCAGCGAAGATTGCAGCAGATGAGATCAATGCAAACGGCGGATTCAACGGATATCAGGTAGAGATTCTTGATGCCGGCGATGATCAGGGAGATCCGGAGAAAGCTGTTAATGCATACAACGACCTTCTTGACAAGGGTATGCAGATGCTTTGCGGTACCGTTACTTCCGGTGCTTGTATCGCAGTAGGTGCAGAGGCAGCTGACAGCACATTCCTCTTCACACCATCTGCAACAGCAGTAGACAGCATCACAGCTGGTGACAATGAGTTCCGTATGTGCTTCACAGACCCGATGCAGGGAACCAAATCTGCTGAGTACATCTCCGAGAACGGACTTGCTACAAAGGTAGCAACTCTTTATGATTCCATGGCTGACTACAACTCCGGTGTACATGATGCATTCGTTGCAGCATGCGGTGACTACGGCCTTGAGGTTGTAGCTGATGAAGCTTACACAACAGACAACAACACAGACTTCTCCGTACAGCTTGGCAAGATCAAAGACAGCGGCGCAGAGCTTCTGTTCCTGCCGAACTACTACTCAGACAACGCACTGATCCTTCAGCAGGCTCATGACCTTGGTCTTGACATGAAGATCTTCGGTGTTGACGGTATGGACGGTATCCTGAACGTTGAGAACTTCGATACATCCCTTGCAGAAGGCGTTATGCTTCTGACACCATTCTCCGCAACAGGCGAGGATGAGGCAACTGTAAACTTCGTAAAAGCATACGGCGATGCGAACAACGGTGAGACACCAAACCAGTTCGCAGCAGATGCATATGATGTACTTTACGCTATGAAAGCAGCAGCAGATGATGCTGGTATTACACCGGATATGTCCAACGAGGACATCAGCGCAGCTCTTTCCGCTTCCATGCTGAACATCACTGTAAACGGTCTTACAGGAGAAGCTAAATGGACAGAGGACGGCGAGTGCGATAAAGCTCCTAAGGCTTATGTGATCAAAGACGGCGTTTACGCTTCTATGGAGTAATTTCATAAGAATACAGGACAATATGCCGGGCAGCCGGCAGAGTCTTAACCATTTCCCTGATTGCGCAGGGGATGGCCGTTAGCAAAGGGGAGACGGTTACCTGTGGGTCCGTCTCCTTCTTTGCACTATGAAAAATAACTTACAAAATAACTGGAGCGTGTCTGAAAATTTACTTCCGCTTTTTCAAATTCGAGGCAACATAAAAAGATTACAGTGGAAAAAGAACGGGAATGAATTTTCAAACACGCTCATGGAAAAAATCCAGTTAAGAGGTGCATTATGAGTTTTATATCCTATTTAAAAGATGGTATCAGCCTGGGCAGTATCTACGCCATCATCGCCCTGGGCTATACAATGGTATATGGTATTGCAAAAATGCTGAATTTCGCACATGGCGACGTTATCATGGTTGGAGCATTTGTAATCCTGACAGCAGTCACCAAAGCCAATATGTCACCAATTTTGGCAATCATCCTTTCCGTAGTGATCTGTACCGCAGCAGGTGTTGTAATTGAGGCAGTTGCCTACAGACCTCTTCGTAAAGCATCATCCAACCTGGCAGTTCTGATCACCGCCATCGGTGTCAGCTATCTGCTTCAGAACCTGGCCCTTCTGATCTTCGGCGCAGATGCCAAGAGTTTCGTTCCGGTTATCAATGTTCCGTCACTGGTACTTTTCGGCGGACAGCTTACCGTCAAAGGTGTTACCATCGTAACTATCCTTGTATGTATCGTAATTATGGTCGGCCTTCAGCTTTTCGTAAAGAAAACCAAACCAGGACGTGCCATGCAGGCTGTCTCTGAGGACCGCGACGCTGCACAGCTGATGGGGGTCAATGTAAACGCAACCATTTCCCTTACTTTCGCAATCGGTTCCGGACTTGCCGCAATCGCAGGCCTTCTGCTTTGTTCTGCATATCCGACTCTGACTCCATATACAGGAGCCATGCCTGGTATCAAGGCATTCGTAGCAGCCGTATTCGGCGGAATCGGATCTATCCCGGGAGCCATGGTAGGAGGAATCCTTCTTGGAGTTATCGAGATTTTCAGTAAGGCATATATTTCTTCTCAGGTTGCAGACGCCATCGTGTTTGCAGTTCTGATCGTCGTGCTGCTTGTAAAACCATCTGGACTGTTCGGCAAGAACATCCAGGAGAAAGTATGAGGTGGCCGATATGAAAAAGACAGTGAACAAAACAACAAAGAACAACTTTATTACATATGGCATGGTAATCGCCATTTTCGCAGTGGTACAGATCCTTTCCTCAACCGGAAACCTGTCCCGACTGCTTACCGGACTTCTGGTTCCCATCTGCGTTTACACCATCGCTTCCCTTTCCCTGAACCTGGTAGTTGGTTATTCCGGAGAGCTGAGCCTTGGACATGCTGGCTTTATGTGCGTTGGAGCTTATTCCAGTGCTGTATTTTCCCATGTTACCAGTGATCTGCTCCCGTCTGTTCCAAGACTGATCCTTGCAATCCTGGTAGGTGCAGTGGTTGCTGCTGTTTTTGGAGTTCTCATCGGTATTCCGGTACTGAGACTTCGCGGTGACTATCTGGCTATCGTAACCCTGGCATTTGGTGAGATCATCAAGAACCTGATCAACATTCTCTATGTTGGCGTAGATGACAAAGGGCTTCATGTTGCAACAAGCGCAGCCAACCTGAAGCTGGATCCAGGCGGAAAGCAGATCATCAAGGGTGCCCTTGGAGTTTCCGGAACTTCCACCCTTTACAAAGACATCAAGGATTATTTCTTCCTGATCGGCGTGATCCTGATCCTGATCGTGCTTTTCGTAATCCAGAACCTGGTAAATTCCAGAAGCGGACGTGCTATCACTTCAACCCGTGACAACCGTATCGCAGCCGAGTCCATCGGTATTAACGTAACAAAGAACAAGCTGCTTGCATTTACCATTTCCGCTGCAATTGCAGGAGTGGCTGGCGTGCTTTATGCCCACAACCTTTCCATGCTGAAGGTTTCTATCTTCGATTACAATATGTCCATTACCATTCTGGTATATGTCATCCTTGGAGGAATGGGAAATCTTCGCGGAAGCATTCTCGCAACCATCGTGCTTTATGCACTTCCTGAGCTGCTTCGTGGATTCTCCACATACCGTATGCTGATCTATGCAATCGTTATGATCGCAATGATGCTGTTCAACTGGGCTCCTGCTGCAAGAGATTTCAGAAGCCGTATTGTTGAGAAGATCAAAGGTCATGGCAAAGAAAAGGAGGCGGCTTAATTATGGCAATGTTAGAGGTAAACAATCTTTCCATCCAGTTTGGCGGTCTTCACGCTGTAGATAATTTTCATATGAAAATTGAGAAAGGCGAGCTGTACGGCCTGATCGGACCAAACGGTGCCGGAAAAACAACGGTATTCAACCTTCTCACAGGTGTATACAAGCCTAATGAGGGAATTATCAAGCTGGACGGACAGGACATTACAGGAAAAAGCATTATCGACATCAACAAGGCAGGTATTGCCCGTACCTTCCAGAATATCCGTCTTTTCAAGGATATGACAGTGCTGGACAATGTTAAGGCAGGCCTGCACAACCATCATAAATATTCGACCCTTACCGGAATCTTAAGACTTCCGAAGTACTTCAAGGTGGAAAAAGAAATGAACGAGCGTGCCATGGAGATCCTGAAGGTGTTTAACCTGGATCAGGAAGCAGAGCTTCTTGCGGGAAACCTCCCTTATGGTAAACAGCGTAAGCTGGAGATCGCCAGAGCACTTGCCACAGATCCCAAGCTTCTTCTTCTGGATGAGCCTGCAGCAGGTATGAACCCCAATGAGACACAGGAGCTGATGGATACCATTCGCTTTGTAAGAGACCATTTTAACATGACGATCCTGCTGATCGAGCATGATATGAAGCTGGTTGGCGGTATCTGCGAGGAGCTGACCGTACTGAACTTCGGACAGGTTCTCTGTCAGGGCGAGACCTCTAAGGTTCTCAAAGACCCGACTGTTGTTACTGCATATCTGGGCGAATAAGGAGGAAATATAGAAATGGCAATGTTGGAAGTAAAGGATTTACACGTATATTATGGTGTAATTCAGGCTCTGAAAGGAATTTCCTTTGAGGTAAACCAGGGAGAGGTCATCGCCCTGATCGGTGCCAACGGTGCAGGAAAAACCACTACACTGCAGACTCTTACCGGACTTCTTTCCGCAAAAGAAGGTTCCGTTGTTTTTGAAGGAAAAGATATTACCAAAGTTCCGGCACATAAGATCGTTGAGATGGGAATCGCACATGTTCCGGAAGGACGCCGCGTATTCGCAGACTTAAGTGTTTATGAGAACCTGATCATGGGTGCTTATACACGTAAGGACAAGGCAGAGATCCAGGAGAGCCTTGTCGGCGTATACAAGCGTTTCCCAAGACTGGAAGAGCGTAAAGGACAGCGCGCCGGTACTCTTTCCGGCGGTGAGCAGCAGATGCTTGCCATGGGACGTGCCCTTATGAGCAAGCCAAGACTGATCGTAATGGACGAGCCTTCCATGGGGCTTTCTCCGATTTTTGTAAATGAAATTTTCGATATTATCCGTGTGGTAAGCGAAGGCGGCACCACTGTACTTCTGGTAGAGCAGAATGCCAAGAAGGCACTTTCCATCGCAGACCGTGCTTATGTCCTTGAGACCGGCAAGATCACCATGAGTGGAAAAGCAAGCGACCTGCTCAATGATGAGGCTGTACAGAAGGCTTATCTTGGAGAATAAATCCATTTGAAAATTAATCCGGCAAGGCAGCAAAAAGGAGCTTTGCCGGGATAATAAGGAGGAGAAATATGGACAATTTCGTAATTACCATTGCAAGACAGTACGGAAGCGGCGGACGTACCGTAGGTGAAATGCTTGCGAAGAAATTAGGAATTGGATATTACGACAAGGACATCATCCGCATAGCATCCGAGGACAGCGGTATTCACGAGACTCTTTTCGGAAGAGTGGACGAGTACACAAGTGCCAGACGCCCGCTGTTTGGCAAAAAAGGAATTTACAGCGGAGAGCTGATTCCGCCTCAGAGCAAGGATTTTACCTCTGATGAAAACCTGTTTAATTATCAGGCAAAAGTGATCCGCGAGCTGGCGGAGAAGGAATCCTGCGTGATCATCGGAAGATGTGCTAATTTTGTGCTGAAGGATTATCCAAATGTACTTCGCGTATTTGTTCATGCAAACTGGGATTTCCGTATGGAAAAAGCTGCTGAGAAGCTGAGCATGAGTACCAGGGAGATTGAGAAATTCCTTCAGAAGGATGACAGGCGCAAGGACGAGTACTACCGCAGATTTACAGGCCAGGAGTGGAAGGATGCCACCCAGTATGACCTGTGCCTGGACAGCAGCAAGCTTGGCTATGACAAGTGCATCGAGGAAATCGAGAACCAGCTGAACATGCTGAAGAACAAATAAGTTCTTCCTTTGGGCAAACTGAAATAAGAAGAATCACAGAGCATCGGCTTTTTCCAAAAAGAAATTGTCGGTGCTCTTTTCATAGTCTGAAGAAAATCCACATATATTATCAGGAAAGACAGATGTCAGGCGGCGAAGAGATGAAAGAGAAAACAGGGCATCTGGTGATGTGGGTGCAGGGGCTGGTTCTGGTTCTTTTGTGCGCAAGGCTGGGGGCTGGAGCTATTCTGGAAAAGGAAGGGGAGACGGGAACGGCGGGAGAGGAAGCCGTACAGCTGACAAATGCAGCAAAAAACGGAGACGCGAAGGCAGATTTTGATCAGAACCGGGGATTGGTTCAGGAAAAGAAAAGGGTAGCTCTGACCTTCGATGATGGTCCAAGCAGCAAGTATACGCCCCTGCTTCTGGAGGGACTGAAAGAAAGAGGCGTCCATGCCACCTTTTTTCTTATGGGGAAAAATATAGAGGGAAAAGAAGAACTGGTGAAGCGGATGCAGGCAGAAGGACATCTGATCGGGAACCATACCTACAACCATGTGGAGCTGTGCAAAATCTCCAAGGAGGCAGCCCGAACAGAAATCGAAGCCACCAATCAGGAAATTTACGATATCACAGGAGAATATCCCATGTGGCTTCGTCCGCCTTACGGGGAGTGGCAGAAGAATCTGGACTTTTATGTGAACATGTTTCCGGTTCTTTGGGACATTGACACATTGGACTGGAAAAGCCAGAACGTGAATGCGGTGATGCAGATCGTGGAATCAGAGATTGAGGATGGGGCGGTGATTCTGATGCACGACGCATATCAGAGCTCTGTGGATGCAGCCCTTCAGATCGTGGATCTGCTGACGGCACAGGGGTATGAGTTTGTGACTGTGGATGAACTGGTGCTGCCGTGAGAAAATGCAAAGAAAAAGATTTGCCTAAATTGGGAAGATGGATTATAATTAGAACAAATGTGCGGTATAATACATCTGAGTAAGAAACAAAAAATGGAGAAAATACATGGATTTATTTGAATATGCAAAAGCAAAGACAATGGAGAATGAGTCGCCGCTGGCTTCCAGGCTTCGTCCTACCCGTCTGGAGGAAGTTGTAGGGCAGCAGCACATTGTAGGAAAGGATAAGCTGCTTTACCGGGCAATTAAGGCAGATAAGCTGACTTCTGTTATTTTTTACGGACCTCCGGGAACCGGCAAGACCACCCTTGCCAAGGTCATCGCCAATACCACCAGCGCAGATTTTACCCAGATCAATGCCACTGTAGCCGGCAAGAAGGACATGGAAGAGGTGGTGAAGCAGGCTCAGAATGCCCTTGGCATGTACGGAAGGAAGACCATCCTTTTTATCGATGAGATCCACCGCTTCAATAAGGGACAGCAGGATTATCTTCTGCCATTTGTGGAGGATGGCACCATTATCCTGATCGGTGCGACTACAGAGAATCCTTATTTCGAGGTAAACGGGGCTCTTTTGTCCCGGTCTATTGTGTTCGAACTGAAGGCGCTGGAAATTCCGGAGATTAAGGAACTGATTCTTCGGGCTGTCAATGACAAAGAGAAAGGCATGGGAAGCTATGGAGCAGTTCTGGACGAGGATGCCCTGGAGTTTCTTGCAGATATGGCAGGAGGAGATGCCAGAAGCGCTTTAAACGCCATAGAGCTGGGGATTCTGACGACTCCCAGGTCTGATGACGGCAAGATCCATATTACACTGGATGTGGCTTCTGAGTGTATCCAGAAGCGTGTGGTACGCTATGATAAGAACGGAGATAACCATTACGACATTATTTCCGCATTCATTAAAAGCATGCGCGGCTCAGACCCGGATGCTGCAGTGTATTATCTTGCGAAGATGCTGTATGCAGGGGAAGATGTGAAGTTTATTGCAAGACGTATTATGATCCTTGCTTCCGAAGATATTGGAAATGCAGATCCCCAGGCCCTTGTGGTGGCAACTGCTGCGGCGCAGGCAGTAGAGCGGGTAGGCATGCCGGAATCCCAGATCATCCTTTCCCAGGCTGTTGCTTATATGGCATGCGCGCCGAAGAGCAACGCCGCTGTGAATGCGATCTTTGCAGCGATGAACAGCGTGAAGCGCACCAAGACCACAGTGCCTGTACATCTCCAGGATGCACACTATGGCGGGCATGAGAAGCTGGGTCATGGAATCGGCTATAAGTATGCCCACGATTATCCGAATCACTATGTACAGCAGCAGTATCTTCCAGATGAAATTAAGGATGAGAAATTCTATGAGCTGTCCGATATGGGATATGAGAAGAAATTGAAAGAGCATATGGAATTTATACGAAGAAATAAACAGTAGAAGTGGTAATAAAATGGAGGAGCTTTACAGAAGCCCCTCCATTATTTTTGCATATATTTCTTCGTATTTCTTCGGCCATTGCTTACACATTGCCTTGGCTGCCGTAAGGGATGGTGCCGCAAGAGAAAGATCAATCACGGAAGCTCCCTTCTGCAAAAGCTGCAGGTGCACCACATATTCCCCCTGGTTATTGATGTAGTAGTCCGCAGGAGCCTTAACCTGGTTCTTGGCGGAAGCACCTCTGGCAGCTAAATACTGCAGCACCTCGGTGCGGATGTCCTGGGAAATATCATTCTCAAAATAGGTAAGCGTGTTTTTGCCATCTTCAGTGAGATAATAATAGGAAGTATTGGAAATGGTACGCTTCTCGATCAGCTCCGTCTCCTCAAGCTCGGAAAGAGCTTGCTGCAAATGGAAATAATTGGTGTATTCCCGGTCCAGAATAAATTCAGAAATCTCGGAATTGGTAATGGGAGAGGATGAATTTCGAAGCATATATAAAATGATCAGCTTGTAAACAGTAAATGGTGTTGCCATTTTCAAGCCTCCTTTCTGGCTTTTCCCTGAAAACTCTGTCTTTCCTTCAATCGGTGGTGAAGAAGATTGAGGACTTCTCTTTTGCGGCTTGCCCATAAAGGTGCAATGAGCAGATCTTTTGGGCCGTCCCCGGTAACCCGGTGGATCACAATGGACGGGTCCAGATGCTCCAGACAGTCGATTACAAGGTCAATGTATTGGTCTCGTTCCAACACTTTAAATTTCCCGGCAAGATAATCATATGCAAGGTCGGTGCCTTTCAGAACATGGAGAAGCTGCAGCTTAATGCCCTGGATGTCACAGGCACTTAAGTAATCCATAGTTGCCAGCATATCTTCCCTGTTTTCCCCCGGAAGTCCGAGAATGGTGTGTACCACCACTTCAAGTCCTGCCTTTCGAAGCCTGCAAAGTGCATCCTCGAAGCAGGAAAGAGGATAGCCCCGGCGGATATAGGCGGCAGTAGATTCATGGATGGTCTGCAGTCCAAGCTCTACCCAGACGGGCTTTCTTTTATTCAGGCGAGAGAGAAGTTCTATCACATCCTCTCCCAGGCAGTCTGGACGGGTGCCGATGGAAAGCGCCACAATCCCTGGATGGGAAATGGCTTCCGTGAAAATCCGCTCCAGATAAGGAACCGGAGCATAGGTATTGGTATATGCCTGGAAATAGGCAATATATTTGTGGATTGGACGCTTGGCGGACAGCATTTCAATCTGGCTGTCAATCTGCCTGGTGATGGAAAGGGCTGCGCTTGCGGCGAAATCACCGCTGCCCCCTTCACTGCAGAAAATACAGCCGCCGTGCCCGATGGTGCCGTCCCGGTTGGGACAGCTCATGCCTCCGTTCAGTGTAACCTTGTAAACCTTTTCCCCGAACCGTTCCCGCAGCATATAGTCAAGGGAATGGTAGGGCTTGCCGTTCCAGTTATTCATCGCACATCAGGATCCTGGCTGTGATCTACTATACAATCCGGATCTGGTTTGCTGGTTTCCTCCGGGATGTATTTGTCAAAAATTTTCACAAAGAAATGTGAATTGATGTAAGCAATTCCGGAAAATCCAAGGAGCACCAGAAGCAGGATCACGGTAGACTGGAGCTGGGCGCTTGGAATAAAGAATGCCAGGGCCGGTGCAGCAGAGATCAGGATCATCAGTGCTGTATAAGGAAGATGACGGATGGACATCAAAAATGCGTTGGTAAAGGTGTTCTTGATGGTGTTGTAAAATTTGGCAAGTACCGGGTAGATGTACATGAAAAGCATCAGGTAAACCACCAGGATCATCATGAAGATCACCAGGAGTACCTTGCCAAGGGAGCCTGCTGTGCCGCGGCAGATGCTGATGTCAATGGCAAGGAGAACTGCGGCAGCCAGCATGATCAGATTGATGACGATGCCCTGCTTCAGATTCTGCTTAAAGGATTTGAAAAAGCCGCGTACAATGTAGGATTCTTCATTGCGTACCATCTTCATTGTGACATAGAACATGGCAGAAATGGAAGGGCCGATTGTAACAATTGGGATACAGCAGACGATGCACAGAATATTCAGAATGATAAGATCTGCTACTCTGCTCATAAAGGTGAAAAATTTGTTATCCATGTTGAAGAAACGATCCATTCATATACTCCTCTTTTCTGTTTGTTGTAAAGCCGGAATCAGTCCCGGCGTTATAGCTTATGCAATAGTATAACGAATCTGTGGAAAAAAAGCAATTTGAAAATCAAAATGTATAAAATTTTCACAAAAAAATATTCTCGAAATTGCTTGCTTATCACACGTTAGCGTGTTAAAATAGTAATTATTGGAAATAGAATAGCAACAATTAAAGATAGAAAAAGGAGTAGCGAAATGAGTAAAAATATCAGAACTGAGGCAGTTGACCATCTTTTTGAGGCCATACTTTGTCTGAAGGATAAGGAAGAGTGCTACACTTTCTTTGAGGATGTGTGTACCATTAATGAGCTTCTTTCTTTATCCCAGAGATTTGAGGTTGCCAAGATGCTGATGGATAAGAGAACTTATCTGGACATCTCTGAGAAGACAGGTGCTTCCACAGCGACCATCAGCCGTGTAAACCGTTCCCTGAACTATGGTAATGACGGCTACGACATGGTATTTAAGAGAATGGAAGAGAAGAAGGAGCAGAATCGTCCGCTGGACCAGAAGGACGAATAAGGAGCTTTGAAGTTCCCGCTCTGGAAATGACAGACAATAGAACAGGACTTACATGCACGAAAGAAAACCCGCGGATCATTGGATGGTGATTCGCGGGTTTTGTGGCGGTGTAGGGAGAGAAGTTTTATTTCTCTTTTGTTTTCTTGGAGGATTTATCCTCTGCGGGGGAGATGTCATCGATCATTTTCTCAATGATCATCTTCTTGATGTAGACGTCGAAGCTCATCAGGCAGATAAAGCTGAAGCGCTTTAAGAATTCCTGGTCCTCCTCGTCTGCATCCTGGAAGGTAGCGCTGGAGAAACGGTAGTCCTTGAGGACATTCTTGATCAGCTGGTCGATCTTGCGGTTCTCCATGCCGAATACTTCATTATATACATAGGTCATGTCCTTGCCTGGCTCGCCCTTGAAATACTTCTCCGTGATAGGACCCAGAAGCTTCTGGATGTCTGTGATGGACAAAATATTCTTAAAATAATAGATGAAGATCAGCATGAGAAGATGATCCTTGGAATAACGCTTCTTCTCCGGGGAAGGGAGCAGGTTGTTCTTCGCATAATTGTTTATCATGGTCTTGGTGAGGATCTTGTCGTCCTCGTGGCGCTTGGTGGATGCAAGCTGATCTTCCATGAAGGTTGTGACCTGATCCATGTAAAGATCAATGTTCGGGAGATCTTCCGGCTTTATATAATCCATTCCGGAAATGTGGTCCAGAATGCTTCTGAATACGGATTTATCGTCTTCTGTCATTTTTTTATCACCTCTGCTCCCTATTATATAGTTTTTAAAACTACTTGTAAACTGTTTTTTTCAGTTTCTGTAAAAATGGAAGAGGGAAACCGAAACTATGTTTGCTTTTTTGCATGCGCGGGGTTGTGGGAAAAGAGGATTTCATGTATAATGAATTTTACTGTTATGGTTACCCATATGAGACAATGAACCTGGAATTTTATATAGGAGAAAATAGATGAGCATATACGATACATTAAATCCGCCGCAGCGCGAGGCAGTGGCGCAGACTGAAGGACCGGTTCTGATTCTGGCTGGTGCAGGGTCAGGCAAGACCAGAGTGCTGACTCACAGAATCGCCTACCTGATGGAAGAGATGGGGGTCAATCCATGGAACATCCTTGCTATCACTTTTACCAACAAGGCAGCCCAGGAGATGAGAGAACGTGTGGACAAGCTGGTGGGATTTGGTTCCGAGAGCATCTGGGTGTCTACCTTCCATTCTGCCTGCGTGCGGATCCTGCGCAGACACATTGACAATCTGGGATATGACACCAATTTTACCATCTACGATACAGATGACCAGAAATCCCTGATGAAGGATGTGTGCAGGAAGCTGAACATTGATACCAAGGTGTATAAGGAGCGGTCCCTTCTGGCTCAGATTTCCCATGCCAAGGACGAACTGCTGACGCCGGATGATATGGAGATGAAGGCAGCAGGGGATTATAATATGAAGAAAGTAGCCTCTGTTTACCGGGAATATCAGGCTGCCCTTCGCAAGAACAACGCCCTGGATTTTGATGACCTGATCGTGAAAACTGTGGAACTTTTCCAGAACTGCGGCGCTGTGTTGGAGTACTATCAGGAGCGGTTCAAATATATTATGGTAGACGAGTACCAGGATACCAATACTGCGCAGTTTAAATTTATCAGCCTTCTGGCACAGAAATATGAGAATCTGTGCGTGGTGGGTGATGATGACCAGTCTATTTACAAGTTCCGCGGGGCAAATATTGGGAATATCCTTGGCTTTGAGCGTGTTTTTCCGGATGCAAAGGTAATCCGCCTGGAGCAGAATTACCGCTCCACCAAGAACATTCTGAACGCTGCCAACCAGGTGATCGCCAATAATACCGAGCGTAAGGCCAAGACTTTGTGGACCGAGAATGAAGAGGGCAGCAAGGTGCATTTCCGGCAGTTTTTCAATGCTTATGAGGAGGCGGAATATGTAGCAGGGGAGATTGGCAGGATGAAGAGGGAAGGAATGGGAAGCTATCGGGACTGCGCCATTCTTTACCGCACCAATGCTCAGTCACGAATTTTTGAGGAGAAATTTATTGCAGCCAACATTCCCTATAAGCTGGTAGGCGGCGTGAACTTCTACGCCCGTAAGGAAATCAAGGATCTTCTGTGCTATCTGAAAACCATTGACAATGCCAGAGATGACCTTGCTGTGCAGAGAATCATCAATGTGCCCAAGCGCGGAATCGGTGCCACTACACTTGGACGTGTCCAGGACTATGCAGACAATATGGGAATCAGCCTGTATGAGGCTCTTCGGGTGGCAGAGGAGGTTCCTTCCATTGGAAGAAGCCTATCCAAGATCGACGGTTTTGTTACGTTTATCCAGAGCCTGAAGAGCAAGGCGGATGTGCTTTCTGTGGAAGAACTGCTGCAGGAGGTGATTGATGATACCGGATATGTGGCAGAGCTGGAAGCTGAGGATACGGAGGAATCCAGGGCCAGAATCGAGAACATTGACGAGTTGATTTCCAAAACTGTGGCTTATCAGGAGGCTATGGAAGAGCAGAATCAGCCTGCTACACTTTCCGGTTTTCTGGAAGAAGTGGCGCTGGTTGCCGATATTGATACGGTAGATCCGGACCAGGACTATGTACTGCTTATGACCTTACATAGCGCCAAGGGCCTGGAGTTTCCAAAGGTGTTTATGGTGGGAATGGAGGACGGCATTTTCCCAAGCCATATGACCATCAGCTATGGAGATGACGGAGAACTGGAAGAGGAGCGCAGGCTCTGTTATGTGGGAATTACCCGTGCCATGAAGGATCTGACGCTGACATGTGCACAGCAGAGAATGATCCGCGGGGAAACCCAGTACAATAAGGTTTCCCGTTTTGTAAGAGAGATTCCCCGTGAGCTTGTAGATCTGGGCCATACTATCCAGGAGAAAAAGCCGAAGGCCGAGGATCTGATCCCAACTCCTACCAAGTATTCCAAGATGAAGGAGATTCTCCAGAGCCGTAACTACAAACCAAGGGAATTTAAGGTGACCAAATCCGGTTCCCTAGATTATGAGGTTGGAGATACGGTTCGCCATATTAAATTCGGCGTGGGAATCGTAAAGGAAATCGTGGAGGGCGGCCGGGACTACGAGGTTACGGTGGAATTTGACAAGGTAGGCGTCAAGAAGATGTTCGCAAGCTTCGCCAAGTTGAAGAAAATATAATTGTGCGCCCTGCGATTAGCGCTATGCTTTGAAACGAAAAATTCAAAATAAAAAGATTAACTATGGTAAAATGGTAGCAAAAGTGGTATAATAAATAAACCTGATGAAGATTGCAATAAATGTAAGTCGGGTGCCGGAGACTTTTTGAATACGCTCTGGTGTTTCGGTGCAGAAGTTAGTTGGCTATTTTAGGAAACTGCTTCAGAATGCACATGCAAGCTATATGAAAGAGAGGATGGTATCACATGAACATTAAAATGGATAAGCTCGAGGAATTATTATCATTACTTAAGAAAAAAGAAGAAGAGAAGCAGAAAAATACAGTCCTCTGGGTACTGGCAATCGTTGGTGCTGTAGCTGCTGTTGCAGGAATTGCATTTGCAGTATATCGCTTCTTTGCACCGGATTATCTTGAGGATTTCGAAGAAGATTTCGATGATGACTATGACGATTATTTCGAGGACGAAGAGAAATGATTAAGGATTAACGAATGAGGTATACGGGCATATGGCATTTATGCTCTCCCGTATACCTTATTTTTTTACGGAGGAATTATGAAAAAAGGCGAGATTTACGAAGGGGTTATTGAGAAAGTGGATTTTCCCAATAAGGGATATGTAAATATAGATGGAGAAAAAGTAATTGTAAAGAATGGAATTCCGGGACAGAAGGTCCGTTTTATGATCAACAAGAAGCGTTCCGGCCGGGTGGAGGGAAGACTTCTGGAGGTTCTGGAGAAATCACCTCTTGAGGTGCGGGAACCTGTCTGTAGCATTTTCCCTGCCTGCGGAGGCTGTATGTATCAGACCATGTCTTACGAAGAGCAGCTGAAGATGAAAGAAAATCAGGTGAAGAGTCTTCTTCAGGCAGCAGTTGGGGAGGACGTGGATCTTCACTGGGAGGGAATCCATGGAAGTCCCATTGAGTTTGGATACCGGAATAAGATGGAATTCTCTTTTGGGGATGAGTTTAAGGACGGTCCCCTGTCTTTGGGACTTCACAAGAAAGGAAGCACCTATGATGTGCTGACTGCATCCGATTGTAAGCTGGTGCATCCGGACATGACTGCCATTCTTTCCTGCGTGCTGGACTTTTTCACAGAGCTTGGAGCTGTACATTATAAGAAAATGCAGCACACCGGATATCTGCGCCATCTGCTTCTTCGAAGAGGGGTAACCTCCGGAGAGATTCTGGTTCACGTGATTACCACAAGCCAGGCCCAGTACGACTATGCGCCGCTGGTTTCCAGACTGCTCGCCCTTCCTCTTGAGGGCAAAATCGTGGGGATCATGCACATCATCAACGATTCCCTGTCTGATGTGGTGCAGAGCGATGAGACGCAGATTCTTTATGGACAGGATTATTTTTATGAGACACTTTTGGGCTTGCGCTTTAAGATCAGCACCTTTTCCTTCTTCCAGCCGAACTCTCTGGCAGCAGAAGTACTGTATTCCATTGTGCGGGATTACATTGGGGATACCAAGGATAAGGAAGTGTTTGACCTTTACAGCGGCACCGGAACCATCGCCCAGCTTCTTGCTTCTGTAGCGAAAGAAGTGATCGGCGTGGAGATTGTGGAGGAAGCTGTAGAAGCAGCCAAAGTAAACGCTGCCCTTAACGGCCTGACCAATTGCCGTTTCATCGCCGGAGATGTACTGAAGGCGCTGGATGACCTTACCGAGAAGCCGGACATGATCGTCCTGGATCCCCCACGCGACGGCATCCACCCCAAGGCTCTTCCAAAGATCCTTGCATACGGCGTAGAAAACATCGTCTACATCTCCTGCAAACCCACCAGCCTGGCCCGGGACCTCCCCTCCTTCCTCGCCGCCGGCTACCAGATCCAGCGCACCTGCAGCGTGGACCAGTTCTGCGAGACGGTACATTGCGAGACAATTTGCCTCTTGAGCAACCGAAAACCAGATGCACAGTAAAATCAATGCGAATATGGAAGATTATTATTGCAATGTGTTAGCTGATAATGTATCTGATTTTTTTAGGGAGAAAATGATTTATGAACAAAGAAAAAACAGATATGCTTATTTATACGACAGAGGATGGTCTGACAAAAGTTGAAACAACTTTTGATGGTGATTTCAAGGAATTATTGCTTAGAAATTTGGCAATTAAGCAGATGGATACATTAGACCGTATCAATTTATCAGCAGTTTCGGCACTTCCTGGAGGTGCTATGTAAATGAAAGAAAAATAAAAGTATATTTATACACCAGTATTTCCATAACCATGTGGATAAATGGATATTCTGTGGATATCTGACTTATCCAAATTATGATTCGATTGAAAACATCTATCAGAAATGGTAGATGTTTTTTGATGCTTATATTTTTCTAAAAGATAAAATTGAAAAAATGAGAAAAAGAGCATATAATAAAAGTTAGTTGCAACGTACTGCAAAAACGTGGATGAAATAAAAGCGGGGAGGAAAGTTATGTCATATTCAGAGGATTTGAAAGCATTTGCGGCTTCACATAAATATGAAGATGTGATGGTTGATGGTGCGAAATTTCATTATGTATTAAACGGCAGGAAGGACAGCCAGACGCTCGTCATGCTGAACGGCGGCATGAATACGCTGGAAATGTGGATGAACTATGTGGATGCCTTTTCGGAAGATTACCAGGTACTGCTTTTCGATTACCCACAGGAGCTTCGGACCAACCAGGAACTGGTAACGGGCATGCATGCCTTTTTCAGGAAAATTGGCGTAAAAAAACCAATCTTTGTAGGAGCCAGTGACGGTGGAATGGTGGCGCAGATTTACATTCAGAAATACCCGGGTGAGGCAGGGGGAATGGTTCTGGTTTCCACCGGCGGAATGGATGCCGAAACCTTGAAAACTTTGAAAAAGAAGTATTTCTTTGCCCCGGTCATGCTCTGGTATATGAAGCACTGCAATTATGAAAAACTGAAGCCAAAACTGATCAAAGCAGGAATGAGCCATATCCGCAATGAAAGCAAGGAAGAGATTGCCTACGCCCAGGATATGTTTGAAACCATATTTAAAGATTACACAAAAGAGAAAGATGTACATATCTCTGGTTTGCTGGCAGATCTGATGAACCAGACTCCTGTTACAGCAGAAAATTTCCAGCAGCTGAAAGGAAAAATCCTTCTGATTCTTCCAGACCAGGATTTCTTTTCCGGCCAAATGCAGGAGGACCTGATTCGTCTCATGCATGATCCGAAAATTGCATATGTTTCCGGAGGTCATCTGTCTACGATTTTGAAGTCGGAGGATTACGTGCGTACAATCCGCGATTTTCTGAAAACCTTTGAAAATTAGGGGGAACATCAGAAATGAATAATGAGAAAATCAAACCCAAATTAAACGGCACCGCCGAAACCATGCTTCAATGCTTTTATGCCCGTGCCATGCACAGCAAAAATCCCAAAAACAAATTTCACGATGCCAAGGCAGAGGAACTGATCGACCGTCTGGATTACGATTTCAGCAATGCAAAAAAAGATACCGCCATGAGCGGCGGAATTGTGGCAAGGAGCGTTGTTTTTGATGAACTGGTCAGTGAGTTTATTTCCAAATATCCGGATTGCACCGTGGTGAACATCGCCTGCGGCCTGGATACTCGCGCATACCGCATGGATAATGGAAGGCTCACCTGGTATAACCTGGATCTTCCGGAAACCATAGAGGTGCGCGATTCAATCTATCAGGAAAAGGGCAGGATTTCAACGATCGCCTGCTCTGTTTTGGACGAAAAATGGGTGGAGCAGGTCAAAGTGCGGGGCAAAATGCTGTTTATCATCGAGGGGCTTACCATGTATATGACTGCAGACGAAGTAAAGAAGATGCTTGCAATTATACGGGATCATTTTGACAATGCCTATGTATGCATGGAAACCCTGTGTCCTTACTTCGTGAAAAAAGAAGGAATCGAGAAGTCCATCAAAGCTACCGGAGCCACCTTTACCTGGGGTGCCAACTGCTTTGACGACCTGGGAGACATTGCCGCAGGTTTCCGAAAAGTAAAAGACGACAACATCGTCCGCGGCATGCTAACCCTGACCCCTCTGTACGGCCTGGTAGCCTGGATGCCTATTGTGAAGAAATTCGCACAGAAGATTCTGGTATTTGAGAAAGCATAAAGAACAAACAAATTTAGAAAATATTACAGACAGCAGGTGGATTTTCGCCCGCTGTCTGTTTTCCGCTTGGAAACCTTAACTTATTTCATTTTATTGTAACTTCATCTTTTAATTTTTTTAGCTTCACTGTGCAGTGCACGATCAGATAAACATAAAATACAAGCAGGATACTGCAAATTACACTAAAAATAATATTACCTACACTTTCGGCAGAGATTCTTGTGGCGTTTGGAACCACGGCGCACAGGAAAATGGCCAGAATCGGGAGTAAGCGGACTTTGATCACATGCGCAATCATAGCGGCACGGGATTCATTATCAGAAAACAGCTCGCCGTCATTTTCTGTATGTACCTCTGCAGCTGGCTTCCTAAAATATAGCCATCCTACACAATGTTCGAAATATTCCCAGTTATAATCTTTCATCATTTGCATATAATCTGCATTTTCTCCGTTGTTTTTGAAATCAAGACGGTAGATTACATCCTCTGGCTGGCATTTCTCGAAATGATAGAAACAGGGCGGAACCATTTTCACAAGCTTCCATCCACTTTGGTGTTCTTTTCTCAGCCAGATTTCTTCTTCATTAAAGTCGGCAATTGTGTAAAATCTGATTTTAACTTTGGTCTCGCTCATACTATATTTCCTCCATGCTGTTTCTATACAGTCGTTTAATGCGCTGAATTTCCAGATCCAGTATTTCCCGTCCAAGAGGGGTGATCTGGTATAATTTTCGTTTCTCTTTTTCAGCAAAAAAGGCGATAAGCCCATCTTTTTCCATTTTGGAAAGAGTTCCGTACATAGTTCCCGCACTGATGGAAACTTCTCCATCTGTCATCTTTTTCACCTGCAGCCCAATTCCATACCCATGCTGCGGCTTCTGCAGACAAAAAAGAATGTAAAACCCTGTTTCCGTCATGGGAACATAAATCCTTTTTAATTTACTGTCCATATGTCCTCTTATACATTTTATTTCGATGTATCGAACTTCGATATAATGATTATATCGAGATTCGATATATATGTCAATGAAAATTTTGCACAATATAAGAATAAAAAATATTTAATGCGAACAATAGAGCATACATTTTTCTTCCAGCAACTTAAAATTGCAGCATCTCATAGCAAGGGAAGAGTCAGGCTTGGCAATGCATTTTTGATATAACTTCAGGGCTTTTGCGTGCAATGTGGTTTGAAGCTTATCAATTAGGTATTTTTCTTTTTGCAAAAGATATATATAATCTGTTTTTTCTTTGGAATTTTTAAAAGAACGGAATTGGTCGATTTGATTGTATTTTAATTAAGTTAGGCAGAAATCAGGAACCGGAATCATATTGTTGAGATTTAGTACGGCATAAAGATATCCAGTGCTTTCATCCTGGAGTTTGTGAAAATCCAGACTGTTTGCCATTTTTTGATGTTTGGGTTTTGAAGAAGAAATGGGAACATAATAATGAAATTCGCCAATGGTAAAAAGAATGCCGACATGAAGTATTTATCTGTAGTTTTAGTATATGCAAGCTGCAATGAAAAATCAATAGTTTTTTGAAAAATCAATAATGTATTTTTACCCATTAACCAGAAGAGTGACTTGAGTGTCCTGCCCAGATAATGTATAATAAAAAAGATCACTGAAAAAATACAAAAAGGAGGCTGGTTCCATGTTGTTTTTAGAATATCCTAAGTGCTCCACCTGCCAGAAAGCGAAGAAATGGCTGGATGGGCACGAAATTTCATATACAGACCGTCACATTGTAGAGAATCATCCCACATACGAAGAGCTGAAGGAATGGTACCAGCGAAGCGGACTTCCGCTGAAACGATTTTTCAATACAAGCGGCATGCTTTATAAAGAAATGCAGTTAAAGGACAAACTGCCGGAAATGAGTGAGGATGAGCAGCTTTTGCTTCTTGCCACCAATGGCATGCTGGTAAAAAGACCGCTGATTGTGGCAGAGGATTTTGTGCTGACCGGATTTAAAGAAGCTGAGTGGGAAGCAAAACTGTTATAAGAGTGCGAAAAGAATCACAGGGGAAACACAGCTGAAAAACTGCATATGTCCTGTGAGATTCAAAAGCACTTTTTCCATGAAAAGAGAAGAAACAAGCAGGAGGAGAAAAATGAGCAGAGTAAATTTCGGAGTAAAACCCTGGTTATATCCAATGCCGGTACTGATCGTAGCAACCTATGACGAGAATGGCGTACCGGATGCAATGAACGCAGCCTGGGGCATTATCACAGACATGAACGAGATCAGTATCAGCATGGGCGAGCACAAAACAACAGAAAACCTTGCCGGGACAGGTGCTTTCACCGTAAGCATGGCAACAGCAGATACTGTAACAGCCAGCGACTATGTTGGAATTGAGTCCGCAACAAAAGTGCCGGATAAATTTGCAAAATCCGGTTTCCACGCGACCAGAAGCGAATTTGTAAACGCGCCTCTGATCGATGAGCTTCCTATGGCACTTGAGTGTAAAGTGAAAAGCTTCGACAACGGCATTCTGGTAGGGGAAATCGTGAATATCAATGCAGATGAGAGCGTGCTCACAGACGGACGCATTGACCCTGCCAAATTAAAACCAATCAGCTACGATCCGGTGAACAACGACTATCTGGTCCTTGGGGAGAAGGTAGGAAACGCTTTCAAAGACGGCCTGAAATTAAAATAAACCCAGTATACGAGGAGAAAAAATTTTATGTTAAATCAGTTTTCAAGAACCCAGCTGCTTCTTGGAGAAGACGGCATGAAAAAGCTTGCCAATGCAAGAGTGGCTGTGTTTGGAATCGGCGGTGTAGGCGGATATGTGTGCGAAGCTTTGGTACGAAGCGGTGTGGGCGCCTTTGACCTGATCGATGATGACAAGGTGTGCCTTACCAATCTCAACCGCCAGATCATTGCAACCCGCAAAACAGTAGGCAAATACAAGACCGCAGTCATGAAAGAGCGTATGCTGGAGATTAACCCGGATGTGAATGTACAGACCCACAACTGCTTTTTTCTGCCGGAAAATGCAGACGATTTTCCGTTTGAGGACTACGACTATATTGTAGATGCAGTAGATACAGTAACGGCCAAGATCGCCCTTGTAATGAAAGCCAAAGAAAAAGGCGTTCCCATCATCAGCTCCATGGGTGCCGGAAACAAGCTGGATGCAAGCCAGTTCAAGGTAGCAGATATTTATAAGACCAAAGTATGTCCCCTTGCCAAGGTAATGCGCCGCGAGTTGAAGAAGCGAGGCGTGCGCAAGCTGAAGGTGGTATATTCCGAGGAAGTGCCCACAAGACCAATCGAGGATATGTCCATCAGCTGCAGAACCCATTGCATCTGCCCGCCAGGAGCCAAGCATAAGTGCACAGAGCGCCGTGACATTCCGGGAAGCGTAGCATTTGTGCCGTCCGTTGCAGGCCTGATCATTGCAGGGGAAGTGGTGAAGGACCTTTGTGCTGCATCCCCAAAATAAGATTTTATGTTACGGTTCTTTGGAAATATTTCGCGAAAATTCGAAATACAGGTTTCCCAATCCTTACTTGACGCATACAGTTTTTAGTGCTATATTTGGGAATACCAGAATCAAAAAGCTGTTTGTTCTTGCAAGGGAGAGGCTTTTGAAAAGGTAGAAAAAAGAAGATAAAGTTAGAAAAACGCTCTGCAGATGCTCCAGACTTGAGGATTGTGCTTAAAAAAGTGAGAGTTGTGCAGATTTTCTAAAAAGCGGAAAATTTCTGTTATAATAAAAAATGTAAAGTACGAGGAGGCTTTGGGAGAGCTTTGGTAAAAGAAATAGCCATATGTGATGACGTAGAGGTTGAACGATTTGTGCTGCGACGTCAGCTGATGGCGTACTTTCGAACAACCAGTGGGGAGGCGCAGATCCGGGAATTCGTTTCCGGTGAAAGCCTTCTTGCAGAAATCGAAGACGGTTATATTTGGCCAGATCTGATTTTTCTTGATATTTATATGGGTGAGTTGAACGGAATTGATACTGCCAGAAGACTGCGCAAGCTGGGGGTAGAAGCACCCATTATATTTCTGACTGCTTCGCCGGATTTTGCTCTGGAGAGCTATGAGGTGGAGGCATCTGGTTATCTGTTGAAGCCTGCTGATGAGGAGCAGACGAACGCTCTTTTGCAGCGCCTTTTGCGAACAGACCTTCGCAGGCGGATTGCGGTGAAATGCAGGCGGCAGTTCCGATATCCATTTATAGATGACATATTGTATCTGGAAAGTTACCGCCATACAGTGACAATACATATGCTGGATGGTTCTGAAATTGTAACTGTAGATAAGTTAGGTGAGCTGGAGAAGAGAATCGATGACCAGCGTTTTTTGCGTTGCCATCAGAGCTATCTTGTAAATATGGAACACATTGCAGATGTGCAGGAGGATTTTATCCTTCGAAATAAAGCCAGCGTGCCGATCCGGGTGAGGGGACGCAAGGAAGTGGTGGATGCCTATAACGACTACTTTACCAGACAGTCCGCGAAGCGTTAGGGCGTGTCTGAAAAATCATTCCCGCAATCTGCACGCCCCACTTTGCGGCATATTTTGCCCGAATTCAGTTGCTATAGGATAGGAAAGGCGGTACGTCAGTGAATGCATACAGAAGAGAAAAATGAACAGAATATAAGGCAGCAGGAAGCTGTCCACAGGCTGCATGAATGCTGCACAGAGGAAAATCTGTGGAGATGCATTGCAGAGTTTCAGAATACCAGAATGTGGACTGCTTCCGGGCTGCCCTTTCAATATAAACTGAAAGTAGGAAGAAACGGCAGATTTACCAAGGAACTATGGGTAGACAGAAGAGAAGACAGCAAAAGTCTGGCGTGGAGTTCTGTGAAGCTGGCTTTTCACTCTTTGTATGATGCGGAGGCTGAAACAAGCCAGGAAAACATAGAGTGTATGGAATCTATGAAGCATACCGATTACACAGATCAGACAGATCAGGCGGAGGGCACCAGGATCCGGAAATATCATTATAATAAGAAGCTGGTTCTGCGCCCGAAGGCGCTTGGGGATATCCGTGGAATTTCCTATATTTATGCATTGTTTTACAGATTTGAACTGATTGAAGTGCCGGAGAAATCCAGGGAAAAAATGAATCAGGAGCCAAGCGAGGCTATAGAATAAGAGGAGGCAGGCAGCATGTGTACAGCAGCAACTTATAAGACGAAAGATTTTTATTTTGGAAGAACACTGGATTATGAGATTTCTTATGGAGACCAGGTGGTAATTACACCAAGAAATTATGTATTTGACCTGCGCAGCGGCGGTCAGCTGAAAAGCCACTATGCTATGATTGGAATGGCCTGCGTTATGCAGGACTATCCGCTGTATTATGATGCGGTAAATGAGAAAGGGCTTGGGATTGCAGGGCTTAATTTCGTTGGAAATGCCCACTACAATAAACCAGTGGCAGACAAGGATAATATTACCCAGTTTGAGCTCATTCCCTGGATCCTTGGAAAGTGCGCAACTGTGAAAGAAGCAAGAGCCCTTCTTGAGAATCTGAATCTTACAGATATCCCATTTATGGAGAAGCTTCCCATGGCGCAGCTTCACTGGATCATTGCGGATAAAGAAGCGTGCATCACCCTTGAGTGTATGGAATCCGGAATGAAGGTTTATGACAATCCGGTAGGCGTTCTTACCAACAATCCGCCATTTGACTATCAGATGTTTAATCTGAATAATTATATGCACCTTGCCGTAGCAAACCACCCAAACACCTTTTCTGACGAGCTGGTCTTAAACCCGTACAGCCGCGGCATGGGCGGCATGGGACTTCCGGGAGATCTGTCTTCCCAGTCTAGGTTTGTGAGAGTTTCCTTTGTGAAAATGAATTCCCTTTCCGGTGATTCCGAGGAAGAGAGCGTCAGCCAGTTTTTTCATATTCTTGGCAGTGTGGATCAGCAGAGAGGCTGCTGCAAGCTTGGGGAAGATAAGTATGAGATTACCTTATACACCTCCTGCTGCAATACGGATAAAGGAATCTATTATTATAACACCTATGATAATCACCAGATCAGCGCAGTGGATATGCACAAGGAAGATTTAGATGGAGAAAAGCTGATATCCTATGCTTTGGTAAAGGGAGAGCAGTTTTTCAAACAGAATTAGAAGGTTTTACCGAATCCTGCGATAACAGCAAAGACCCAATATGAACTTCGGGCAGACAGAAAATTCCATCTTGCAAATTTGTGGACAGGTGTTATAATTGACCTATCATAGAATCAGTGGCGAATTCATATGAGTTCGCCATTTTCTATAAGATTAACCTGGCACTCAATACAACGGAGTGCTGATAAAACAAGGGAGGAAACATGTATGATCACAATACCAGTTTATGAACTTCTTCTTTTGCCGGGAGTTACATTTTTCTTTAAAAAAGATATGTTTCCGAAGGGCAGGATCACAGAAGAAAATATTGGAGAAGAGATTCTCTTTGTGTTACAGAAAAAAGAGATGGTTCCAGAAGAAATTTCCATGGAAAATATTTTTCCGGTGGGTGTGCTTGGAACCATTGAGAGCATAGATGAAGAAGGCAGCATTAAGGTAACGACGAAATGCAGGGTTCAGGTATCATCCGTAGAATATGCAGATGGCGCGGTGCAGGCGGAAGCAGTGGATCTGCCGGACATTCAGGATATTTCTCCAGAAGAGGAGAAGGAGAAATTCGATGTCATCAAGAAAGAACTGATGGATTTTGCCAAAGGTTTTCAGTGGGGCGTCTGGGTGCGCAGCATGATCTATCACTGGAAGAGTTATCCGGAAGCAATCTGCGCTTTGGCTGGCTATATGAGCCTTTCCTGGGAGGAAAAGTACCATATTCTTGAGGCGGATTCCCGGAAAGAGCGTCTGGAGCTGATGGAGCAGGCAGTCTATGAGCTGATGGAGATTTTCCGTGTCAGTGAGGAAGCGGAGACTGCACAGAAGAATTCCAGTGAGAAGGTTTACCGCGAGTCCGCCATCAAGAAGCAGATTGAATTTCTGCAGCAGCAGCTGGACGAGATGCATCCGGAGAATATTTCCGATGTACGCCGTTTCGAGAAGAAAATCCAGGAGTCCGGCATGAACGAGGAAGCACGCAAGGAAGCCGAGAAGGTGCTGAACCGAATGAAGCAGGAGGGGAAAGACAGCCATGAGTACGGCATGCTGTACGATTATCTTGATTTTGTTACAAGCCTTTCCTGGAAAACGGAGGAGCCGGCGAAGATTGACCTTGGTGAAGCGGAGGAAATCCTGGATGAAGACCATTACGGCCTGAAAAAAGTAAAGGAACGTATTATCCAGCAGCTGGCAGTTATGGCCTTAAATAAGAAACAATCCGGTTCCATTCTTCTGTTTGTAGGTGCGCCTGGTACGGGCAAAACCAGCATCGGACAAAGCATTGCCCGTGCCCTTCACCGGAAATACGTGCGCATCAGTCTTGGAGGAATCCGGGATGAAGCTGAGATTCGCGGACATAGAAGAACCTATATCGGCGCTATGCCGGGAAGAATTATGGAAGGCATGAAGCGAAGCGGCGCAGCCAATCCGGTTATGGTGCTGGATGAGGTGGACAAGCTTGCCAAGGATTACGGCGGCGATCCAGCCAGCGCTCTTCTGGAGGTACTGGATCCGGAACAGAACGGAAGCTTTACAGACCACTACATGAATGTGCCGTATGATCTGTCCAACGTATTATTTGTATGCACAGCCAACACTACAGATTCGATTCCGGAGCCTCTTTTGAACCGAATGGAAGTGATCCAGTTCCCTGGCTACACTGCAGTGGAGAAATTCCAGATTGCCAGACGCCATCTTTTGCCCAAGGCAATGAAGAGCATGGGAATCAAAGCCCAGAATCTGAAGGTGAGCGATGACGCAATCCGCCGGATCATTGAGGAATATACAGCAGAGGCAGGTGTACGCGGGCTGAAAAAGCAGATGGATGTGCTCTGCCGCTACGCTGCCGTGAAGCTGGTAAAAGGTGAGCAGAAGAGCATTACAGTCAGCGAGAAGCGGGTTCCAGAGTTCCTTGGAAATAACGGAATCCATCACGAAAAAATTCTGGAAAACCCAGCACCTGGCGTGGTAACCGGTCTTGCATGGACCAGTGCAGGAGGAGAGATTCTGTTCATTGAGACTTCTTTTACCAAAGGAAGCGGAAAGGTGATTATCACCGGACAGCTTGGGGATGTAATGAAAGAGTCTGCCCAGATCGCGATCACCCTTGTGAAATCCCTTTATCCGGATGCGGCAGAGAAGTTTGAGAAAAATGACCTCCACATCCACGTTCCGGCAGGTGCTGTTCCAAAGGATGGCCCATCCGCTGGAATTACCCTGGTGACAGCCCTTTCCTCTCTGGTAACAGGAAAGCCTGCTCCGGCAGAGATTGCTATGACAGGTGAGGTTTCTCTACGTGGAGGGGTTATGCCCATCGGCGGTCTGCCGGAGAAACTGATGGCAGCCCAGCGGGCCGGTGTAAAACATGTATTCATTCCATATGAGAATGTGGACAACCTGGATAATGTGGCAGACGAGGTGAAGGAGAAGCTTGAGATTACCCCTGTAAAGACTGTACAGGAAGTGCTGAAGCAGGTCCTGAAATAAAGGGTAAATTTCTGAATTGGTAAAAACCACCAAAACATATTTTCGATATTTGGACTGCAGCAGTGAATTAATATTACAAAACCAGAAAAAAGTATGCTATAATAGGTTCATCAAATAAAAACAGACTCTAATCCGAACAGAAGTTATGGAGGGAAATTTATGAAGAAATCCAAATTATTAGCAGCGCTTGTATGCAGCGCATCCATGTTGATCGGAAGTGTTGTTCCGTCAGTTCCTGCCATGGCAGATGCCATGAAGGTTGTAACATTAGGAGCAGACCTTTCCGAGGATCAGAAGAACACCATGCTGAGATATTTTAAGGTGGATTCCAGCCAGGTGCAGATCATCTATGTTACCAATCAGGACGAGAGAGACCACTTAAGTTCCTATGTTCCGCTGGAGCAGATCGGTACCAGAACCGTAAGCTGTGCTTATGTGAAGCCTACCACATCCGGCGGCATCAAGGTACGTACAGCGAACCTGAACTGGGTTACCTGTAATATGATCGCAAGTTCTCTTTCCACATCCGGTGTAACTAACTGCGAAGTGGTTGCTGCCTGCCCGTTCGAGGTATCTGGCACCGGTGCTCTGACCGGTATCCAGATGGCTTATGAGACAGCCAGCGGTGAGAAGCTTGATGAGACCAAGAAGAAGCTGGCTACTGAAGAGATGGTAGTAACCGGCAACCTTGCAGATTCTGTAGGACAGAATGATGCTACTACAGTCATCAACCAGGCGAAGATGCAGGTAATCGCAGACAATGTGCAGAATGCAGATGACATCTACAACATTGTAGTAAATATTTCCAATAACAACAACGTATCTCTTACAGATGATGAGCTGAACACCATCGTAAGCCTGCTGACCCAGATCGCACAGCAGAATTACGATTATTCCGAAATGCAGGAGACTCTGGAGCGTGTGAATGACAACGTGACAGGTCAGGCAGATGAGAGCACAGCAGCAGACAGTTCCGAGGAAGATCCGGACAGCATTGTAGATGACGTAGATCAGAGTGCTCTTGGAGACAATGTAATCGAGAGTTCTACAGAGGACCCGGGACTTGCTGAAGAGACTGGCGCTTCTGACAGCAGCGACAGTGAAGACTGGGAAGAGTATCCGACAAGTGATGATTCTTCCGACAGCAGCGATGCAAACACAGAGGATGCTGCAGCTGACACCTCAGATGGAACCGATGAGTCTGGTTCTGATGAGATTACCGATATTTCCCAGCTGAATGCAGATTTCCTGGATGAGGATGCCCAGGCAAAATTCGAGAAAGCCAAGACTTTCTGCCAGGGTGAGTATGAGGGTGATGAGGATGCGCTTCGTCAGGTTATGGGCGATGATGCAGCTGCACTTGTAACACTGGATTCTGATACAGCCAATAAGCTTTCCATCCAGGTTCTTGAGAAATACCTTGGAATCCTTGGCAATGGAGCAGTTACTTACTCCGCAGACGGCACAGAGAAATACATGACTCCAGAGCTGAATATGCTGGATGAGCAGCTGAAGAAGCTTTTCGGAATTGATATCATTGATGACGGTTCCTCTATCGAGGATATCGATATTCTGGGTGCAGATGTATCTGACGAGGATAAGGATACCTTATACAAAGACACTATGAAGTTCTTTGAGAATCTTTACGGTGAGACAACAGACAGCGCAGAATACAGCGATGCAGTTGTAGATGACAGCGCAGCTGATGGGGCAGGAGAGGATTCCTATTCCGAAGACACAATTGAGGATGCTGCTGAATAAACAGGACAACTGTTTTGGGGAGACTTTGGTCTCCCCTTTTCTTATAGGGGAAAGAGATTCTGCCAGGATGGAACTTGTGGAAGTGCTTTACAATTAAACTGACCATGCAAAAAAGTTTGAAAGTGGCTATTGGCGAGAAGACAGTATGTGGGTAAGATAGTGATGATTATACAGGAACAGTATTTTGGTCCAGGAAAGGCAGAGAAACTATGAACAAACAGAACACTACCGTTATGAAACTTGCAGAGACAGCTCTTCTTGCTGCACTTTGCTACGTATCTTTCACATTTTTGCAGATTAAGATTCCGGTACCTGGCGGGGATGCGACTTCCCTTCACATTGGAAATACCTTCTGTGTACTTGGAGCACTGCTTCTTGGCGGCTGGTACGGCGGCCTTGCAGGAGCAATCGGTATGACCATCGCAGACCTTATGGATCCGGTTTACATTACAGGAGCACCGAAGACCTTTGTGCTGAAGCTTTGCATCGGCCTGATCACAGGACTGGTTGCCCACAAGCTTGCTAAGATCAATGAGACCAATGACAAGAAATACGTTTTCAAATGGAGTCTGATCGCATCTATCGCAGGTCTGGCATTTAATGTAGTTGCAGATCCGGTTGTTGGATACTTCTACAAACAGTACATTCTGGGACAGCCTCAGGAAGTAGCAAGCATTCTTGCAAAATTAAGCGCAGGCGCGACCTTCGTCAATGCGATCGTATCTACCATCCTGGTAGTTATTCTTTACAATGCCATCCGTCCGGCGCTGATCAAGGCGAATCTGATCGATGTCCATGTAATGGCATCTGCTAACAAATAAATATAAGAACTTCTATACTGGCTTCAGATTTTGCAGTGCAGAATCTGGAGCCATATTTTTTCCTAAGTTCATTTTTATAAAAATTTAAGATTAATGAAATTTCTGTGACTTTGCCCTGGAGACGCTGGAAATACTGGTAAATTGAAACATTGTGTGCTAAAATGATAGCTAAATCGCAAAAGCAAAGGAGAAATGCTATGAGTCTGGCAGTAGTAACCCTGAAAAAGGGAGAGGGACGACTTTTAAAATCCGGCGGCATGTGGATTTTTGATAATGAAATAGCTTCTGTAATGGGAAGCTTTGTAAATGGAGATATTGTTCTTGTTCATGATTTTGACGGCTATCCGCTTGGAAGGGGATTTATCAATACCAATTCCAAAATTGTGGTACGTCTTCTTTCCAGAGACGAGAATACAATGATCGATGAAGAATTTTTCGAGAAGAGAGTTTGGGACGCATGGGAGTACCGTAAGAAGGTGACGGATACCTCCAGCTGCCGCGTGATTTTCGGAGAGGCTGATTTTATCCCGGGATTTGTTGTGGATAAGTTTTCTGATGTGCTGGTGGTACAGTCACTTGCTCTTGGAATTGACCGCTACAAAGAGATGCTGGTAGAACTTTTGAAGAAGGTTCTGGCAGAAGATGGAATCCAGATCCGCGGTGTTTATGAGAGAAGTGACGTGAAGGTCCGCAAGCAGGAAGGAATGGAGCCATACAAGGGATTTATAGGTGAAGAATTTTCAACTCTGGTGGAGATCGTTGAGAATGGCGTGAAGTACCAGGTAGACGTAAAGGACGGACAGAAGACAGGATTTTTCCTGGATCAGAAGTATAACCGTCTTGCCATCCAGAAGCTTTGCAAAAATGCAAGAGTGCTGGACTGCTTTACCCATACCGGATCTTTTGCACTGAATGCAGGATATGCGGGCGCTAAGGAGGTTACCGGAGTGGATGCTTCCCAGCTTGCTGTGGATCAGGCAACAGCCAATGCGGCACTGAATGGTCTTTCTGATACGGTGAAGTTTATCTGTGAGGATGTGTTTGACCTTCTTCCGGCTCTTGAGGAGAAGGGGGAGAAGTATGATGTGGTGATTCTGGATCCTCCGGCCTTTACCAAATCCAGAAGCTCCATTAAGAATGCAGTAAAGGGATACCGCGAGATCAATCTTCGTGCCATGAAGCTTGTAAAGGACGGCGGATTTCTGGCAACCTGCTCCTGTTCTCATTTTATGGATTATGAGCTTTTTACACAGACCATCGGACAGGCGGCTAAGAATGTGCACAAGCGTCTCCGTCAGGTAGAGTACCGTACCCAGGCACCGGATCATCCGATTCTGTGGTCCGCAGATGAATCCTATTATTTGAAATTTTATATTTTCCAGGTTTGCAGCGACAGATAGTCTGGAGCTTTTTTTAACATACTCTGATAAGAAAGAAGGTATTTCATTGAGAGAAAAATTTATCCGGTTTATGCAGGGACGAAACGGAGTTGACCAGTTTTCCAGATTTACTATGGGAGTGGCACTGGTTGCAATCGTGCTGACTTTGTTTACAGGAACCAGAAATGGACTTGGGGCGTTCCTGGATATTCTGGGAATGGCAGCTCTTGTCTATACGTATTACAGGATTTTTTCCAAGAATATTTCCAAGCGCTATGCAGAGAATCAGAAATATCTTTCTGTTTCCGCCAAGTATAGATCCTGGTTTCAGAAAGAGAAGCGCATGATGAGCCAGCGTAAGGATTATCATATTTACAGCTGTCCGGGATGCGGCCAGAAGATCCGTATTCCAAGAGGCGGCTTTAAGAAAGTGGAGATTGAATGTCCGAAGTGCCATACCAAATTTATAAAGAGGCGCTGATATGTTTGGATATATTGTAATGAATAAGCCGGAGATCAAGATGAAGGATTTTGACCTGTACCGATCCTTTTACTGCGGCCTGTGCAGGGAACTGCGGGAAAAATACGGAATCTCCGGTCAGATTACACTGAGCTACGACATGACTTTTGTGATCCTGCTTCTTTCCGGGCTTTATGAGCCGAAGACTTATAAGGGGACTACCCGCTGCATTCTTCATCCGGTTCGGAAACAGCCGGTGAGGAAAAGTGAGGTCACAGAGTACTGCGCAGATATGAATGTCCTTCTTACTTATTACAAGTGTCTGGACGACTGGAAGGACGACCGGAAATATGTGAAGCTTGGCTATGCGAAGCTTCTTGAGGGGAAAAATAACCGCCTTCTTAAGCTTTATCCGGATAAGGCGAAGCGGATCGCAGAGCTTCTGGATGAACTTGGTGAGCTTGAGAAAGCAGGGGAGACAGATGTAGACAAAATGTCCGGTATTTTTGGCCATATTATGGAGGAGATTTTTGCCTACAGACAGGACGAGTGGGAGAGAAGCCTTCGCAGAATGGGCTTTTATCTTGGCAAATTCATCTATCTTCTGGACGCATATGATGATGTGGAAGAGGATGTGAAAAATGAAGATTACAATCCTTTCGCACAAAAATATACAATGGAAGGGTTTGAAGAGGAAGTACGCCGGATTCTTCTTATGATGATGGCAGAAACCTGCAGAGAATTCGAGAAGCTTCCTATTATTAAATATGGGGATATTCTTCGGAACATTTTATATTCCGGCGTGTGGTGCCGCTTCGAGGAAGTGAGCAAAAAGCGCAGGGGAGAACGGGAGAAAGAGCATGTTAGATCCATATAGCGTACTGGGAGTTTCCAGAAATGCGACAGACGAAGAGATAAAAAAGGCATACAGAAAATTAAGCCGGAAGTACCATCCGGATGCAAATATCAACAATCCCAATAAGGATCAGGCAGAGGAGAAATTTAAGGAAGTCCAGCAGGCGTACGAGCAGATCATGAAAGAGCGGGAGTACGGAAGTGCCGGCGGCACCTCTGGCGGATACGGGGGATATGGCGGTTTCGGAGGATTTGGCGGCCAGCAGCGTCAGAGCACTTACGAGGATGAAGAGAGTGTCCGCAGACGGGCAGCAGCCAATTTTGTTCAGAGCGGACATTATCAGGAAGCCATGAATGTACTGAATTCCCTTTCCCAGAAGAATGGAGAATGGTATTATCTTTCCTCCATGGCGAACATGGGTATGGGGAATAATGTGAAGGCGCTGGAGCAGATCCGCGAGGCTGTGCGCCTGGAGCCAAATAACCAGCAGTACCGCATGCTTCTGAACCGAATGGAAGGCGGCGGAAGCTGGTATGAGACACAGCAGGGACCTTTTGGAGGAATGCCGGCGGCAGGGGATGACATGTGCCTGAAGCTTTGCCTGGCAAATGCCCTTTGCGGAATGTGCTGCCCTGGAGGCGGCGTGCTCTGCTGTTGATAAAATTTCCTGAAAGGGTTTAGAGCCTTTCTCAAACATGCTCAGGCTTCTTAGTTTTTTCTAAAAAATAATTGACAACACAACTGGCACGTATTAAACTGTTAAAGCGTGAAATAGAGTTGCCGCAGGTAGATTCTGGTCTATAATTGGAAGCAGAATATCCCATATGCGGTGGTATAGGAGGAATCAGAGAATGAGTATTCGTATTGGTATCCTGGGCTATGGTAACCTGGGACGTGGAGTAGAATGTGCAATCAAACATAATCCTGATATGGAACTGGTGGGCGTATTTACCCGTCGTGCTCCTGAGACTGTTAAGATCCTGACTGAGACAGCCAAGGTATATTCTGTAGATGACGCAGAGAAGATGAAAGACCAGATCGACGTTATGATCCTCTGCGGAGGAAGTGCTACCGACCTTCCGGAGCAGACACCGAAGTATGCGCAGTGGTTTAACGTAGTAGACAGTTTTGATACCCATAAGAGAATTCCGGAGCATTTTGCCAATGTAGATAAGGCTGCTTCTGAGAATGGTCATGTTGGAATTATTTCCGTAGGCTGGGATCCTGGAATGTTCTCTTTGAACCGTATGTATGCAAATGCAATCCTGACTAACGGCAAGGATTATACATTTTGGGGCAAGGGCGTAAGCCAGGGACATTCTGATGCAATCCGCCGTATTGATGGTGTTAAGGATGGCAAGCAGTACACAATTCCGGTAGAGTCCGCACTGGAAGCTGTAAGAAGCGGCAAGAATCCGGAGCTTACCACAAGAGAGAAACACACAAGAGAGTGCTTTGTAGTAGCAGAGGAAGGTGCTGATCTTGCGAGAATCGAGAATGAGATCAAGACCATGCCGAATTACTTTGATGAGTATGACACCACTGTACACTTTATTTCTGAGGAAGAACTGAAACGTGACCACAGCGGTATTCCGCACGGTGGTTTCGTAATCCGCAGCGGCAAGACCGGCTGGAATGACGAGAACAATCATGTGATCGAGTACAGCCTGAAGCTGGATTCCAACCCGGAATTTACTTCTTCTGTTATTATTGCATATGCAAGAGCTGCATACCGCATGAACCAGGAAGGACAGAAGGGCTGCAAGACCGTATTTGATGTTGCACCGGCTTACTTAAGCGCATTAAGCGGCGAAGAGTTAAGAAAGACCCTGCTTTAATTCACTGGCTTTGTTTTAGGAAGAAGTGAGACTTCGGACTGAGAAAATAGAAATAGACAGATAGTTAAGAAGGCAGTTTCTGCATATCACAGAGGCTGTCTTCTTTTTGTAAAAAAATCCGGTGAAAATGTTGTGCAAATTTTACAGAGTTGTACTTTAATGTTGACGGAAAAGGGTTTCTGTACTATAATGAGCTACATAAAGATGTAACAACTTTGTAAAAACTTGCACTGATAAATAACAATTATGAAAAAAGGAAGGTAAGCATGCAAAGCAGAATCAAAAAATTCAGATGGTGGACACTCCTGTTACTGGTGATGGTTATGGCAGCTGGAGTTACATGCCGTGCTACATCTAAGGATGTTCAGGCAGCTACGAAGACCGGATTTCGTAAAGAAAATGGAAAAACCTACTACTACGATTCCAATGGTCAGAAACACAAAGGATGGCTGACATTAAGGGGAAGAAAATATTATTTTAATAGAAATACTGGTGTTCAGATAAAAGGATGGGTGAATGCGTCAAAGGGCAGAAAGCGTTATTTTACCAGCGGCTCTGGAGCGATGGTAACCGGGTGGCTTACCAATTCTAAAGGACAGAGACGTTATTTTGATCCGTCCACAGGATATATGAAAACTAAATGGCTGAAGCTTGGAAACAAGACATATTATCTGTATTCTAAATCAGGTATTGCTGCTACAGGGTTTGTAAAGGATAGCAAGGGAAATACCCGTTATTTTACTAAGACAGGAATCATGGCTACAGGATGGCTTACCAGTTCTTCCGGAGCGAAACGATATTTCCAGGCTAATGGAGTTATGGCGAAAGGCTTTAAGAAGCTCAATAACGTTACATACTATTTCTATAAAGGCTCTGGAGTGATGGCTACAGGCTGGGTAAACAATACAAGCAAGGGTACCAAGTATTACTTTAACAAGTCAACAGGCGCAATGTATACAGGGGTACAGACCGTTGACGGCAAGAAATATGAGTTCTCAAGCTCCGGTATCTGCCTGGGTGAGAAGAAGGACGACCCATCACCAAGTGGAAATACAGGAAGCAAGACCATTAAGAATTACCTTGCAGGTGCGCTGAAACCGGTTGGAAAAGCTCTTTATGTCTGGGGCGGCGGCTGGAATGATTCTACCAGAAAGGGCCTTAGCTCCACTATGACAGACTGGTATAACAAGTGGCTTTCTAATCCATCCGGATATGATTATAACAATTATCGTGATCTCTCTGTTTCCAACAGGGCGAAAGGATTTGACTGTTCCGGCTTTGTGGGCTGGTCCGCTTATCAGGTAATGCAGACCAAGTCTGGTGTTGGTTCCGGATATACAGTAGTGTCTGGTGAAATTGGAAGTTATTATAAGAGCCTTGGATGGGGAACTGTTCTGAATCAGGCAGCTTTGTCAAAGGCAGGCTGGACACTGAAACCAGGTGATATTGGTTACAACTCTGGTCATACCTGGATCGTAATCGGTCAGTGCAGTGACAAGAGTGTTGTAATCGTTCACTCTACTCCTCAGGCTGGTGTTCAGATTTCCGGAACAACTACACCGACTGGAAATTATTCCAGCCAGGCAGTGGCTCTTGCAAAGAAATATATGGCAATGTATTCCGGATACAACAAATTCAATTATCATACATCCAGCGGAAACTATATCCGTAATGGTAATTATCTGAGATGGAACAGCAGTACTCTTTCTGATCCGGACGGATATTTAAACAAGACAGCTGATCAGATTCTTTATGATCTTTTTGGCAAATAATTTCACAGTGATTTACACAGGAGGAAATCAGTTTGAAACTGGTTTCCTCCTTTTTGAGTATTACGAATTACAAAAATCAATTTACGGTTGTGGGATTTTGCTTATAAGAACGCTGTATTTCTGGCAAATGAAATACGAATATATTACGAAATGTTACAGAAATTTAAAATTTATTGCATTTTAGGGTTGAAATGTTTGCGAAGCTGTGTTAATATGTAGCAAGATTGATTGAAATATTGCAAACATATTACAAATTTAGATATTTAGATTAAAAAATGAGGGTGACGAAACATGAAGAAAAGAATTGTATGTCTGACACTGGCAATTTTAATGTGCGGCTCACAGGCAGTAAGCGTAATGGCTGACCGCGAGAGCGACTTAAGAGAAGAGCAGGCTTGGACAAGCCAGCAGCTGGATGCTACATATGCACGTATGAATGCTCTCTGGGAGCAGAAACAGCAGCTTGAGAGCCAGATCGATTCCCTGAATTCCGATCTTGTTAATGTCATGGTTTCCATTCAGACTCTTGAGAATGATATTGCTTCCAAGGAAGCGGAAATTGAGAAAACCCAGGGCGACCTGACTAAGGCACAGAACGCCAAGGATAAACAGTACAGCTCCATGAAGAAACGTATCCAGTATCTTTATGAAAAAGGCGGAAACAATGCATGGTTCCAGATGATGCTCAACGCAGACAACCTTGCAGATCTTCTTACCAGGGCAGAGTACACACAGCAGATGTATGAGCAGGACAGAGAGAGCCTTCAGAAGTATGCGAGAACCATTGAAGAGGTTCAGAAGTTAGAAGATCAGTACGAGCAGGAGAAAGCTGATTTCGAGACAATGAAACAGGAGTATGAGGCACAGCAGTCCAATCTTCAGTATCAGCTGGATGTAACCCGTGCAAACAGTGCTGACTGCGAGAATGAGATCGCATACGCGCAGCAGCAGGCTACCGAGTATGCAAACCTTCTTGCAGAGCAGCAGGCTGAGATCGAGCAGCTTGAGGCAGAGCGTATTGCAGCTGAGGAAGAGGCAAGACGTCAGGCAGAGGCAGAAGCAGCCGCTGCAGCAGCTGCCGCACAGGAAGCAGAAGAGTCACAGAGTGATGAAAGCTATGATGACTACAGTGAAGATGATAGTGAGGACTACAGCGACAGTTCAGATACAGATGTTCAGTATGACGAGGATGGAGACGTTGTAAGCGGAAGCTCTGATTCTTCTTCTGATTATGAATATGATGAGTATGGAAACGTAATCGACAGCGATAATACAGTAGATTATGACAGCTACTCTGAAAGTTCTTCCAGCAGCTCATCCAGCAGTTCTTCCGGCTCAGGATCTTCTGTAGTGAACTATGCAACACAGTTTGTTGGAAATCCATATGTATGGGGTGGAACAAGCCTGACAAATGGTGCTGACTGCTCTGGGTTCGTACAGAGCGTATATGCAAACTTCGGCGTCAGCCTTCCGAGAACTTCCTATGAGCAGCAGAATGCAGGAACTGAAGTTTCCTATGCAGATGCACAGCCAGGAGATCTGATCTGCTACGGCGGTCATGTCGCAATCTACATGGGAAATGGACAGATTGTACACGCGTCCAACTCCAGAGACGGAATCAAGATCAGCGACAATGCTGCATACAGAACCATTACATCTGTAAGACGTCTTGTGTAATTGCAGCATAGGCCTGAATAAATACAGTACCTGCATCGGCGGGCATATTTAATGAAAGAATTTGAATCCCTCCCGGATCCTCGCTATGGAATCCGGGAGGTTTTTGATGGTGGGATTGTTTTGGGCTTTATGGTGAAAACTTGAGGGTGTCCGAAACAGAGTATAAAAGCGGAATTTGCTTTCCATAATTTTGATAAATAAATAACAGATTACGGGTTGACAAATACTTAGGCAGGTGGTACTATGATGTCAGTATAATTCCATATTGAACATATTAAGTGCTGGTAGCTATTAGCTGGCAGAAAGAGGGAATCAGGTGAGAAACCTGAGCGATCCGGTCACTGTAACAGAGGAGCAAGTCTCAGAGTCCATTGTGCGTATGCATGAGAAGGAGAGATGATGCGATGATTCTGGAGCCAGGAAACCTGCTTAGTATGGCGAGGTTAAACTTCCGATGAAAGTGTAACAACCAGTTTTAGGGAATCCGCAGCCCTGGAATGTTGTCCGCTTTTGTGAGTGGACATTTTTTATGGAATATCGCCTGTTCAGATGAATTATACAGATTAAATGGCAGGCGATACTACTTTGGATGAAACCGTTCCCTCCGCGTATATATGAACGGGTCATATTCTACCCCGGAGTAGCATCGCTCCCTCTTAAATATCTGCGAGAATTTTGAAGCCGCGTAAGCGGTTATTTTTTTATTTAATTGAAAATGATATAGAAGATTTCTACTATAAAAATCCTGCGGAAAAGGAATTTGTTAGGGCAGATGAGAAAGGAGCAGGAAAATGGAAAAAAATTATTGGGAAGGCAAGGAATATTCCTACTTCAGTCATAAGAACTGCGAATTTTTTCCCTGTCATAAAGGCGCAGATCCGGAGGATTTCAACTGCCTGTTCTGCTATTGTCCCCTCTATGCATTAGGGGATAAATGCGGCGGGAATTTCCACTACAACGAAAAAGGCTTCAAGGACTGCACTAACTGCCAGCTTCCCCACAAACGGAAAAATTATGGCTATGTCACCGGGAAGTATCAGGAACTGGCTGATTTGATGAAGAAGGTACGTGAAAATCAGGACGTAAAAGAAAAGTAAAACAAAAAGTTTCCCTACCCACAAATTGGGTGCAGGGAAACTTTTTATTTTGCAGATAAAATTAGCAGGAGCGGTATTTACTAACAAGTCGTTTGCTTGAACAATCACACACTACCGCATACTGAGAATCATCTTCAGCTTCGGAATCTGGTTATTCAGGATCAGTCCCTCCGGGAACATAGCCTGATGGACAAAATCTGCCGCATAAGTGAAATCCCCAATATGCTCTGCCCCATGACTGTCGCTGGACAGTACAATTGGAACCAGATATTTGCGGCAGCATCTTAAAATTTCCGCACAGTTGCTGCGGGTATCTCCGCGATAGCCATAAGGCGCAAGAGAAGCCTCATTCATCTCCAGAAGAACCCCATTTTCTCCGGCTGCCTTTACAACTGCATCATAATCTACCGGATACTGGGTATTATCAATATGCCCCAGAATCTTTACCATAGGATTTTTCATCACATTAAGAAAGGCTTTGGTGTTTTCCTCTTTGCTGGCTGGATGGAAATTCTGGGCGTGTATGCTGGCAATAGAATAGTCCAGCTTCTCAAGCAGCTCCTGCTCCAGGTCAACCTTGCCGTTCACATCCAAAATATTCAGTTCAATCCCATATAATAATTCCACATTAAAACGCTTCCGCGGCGAATAAGTAAGACTGCGGAAATAAGATGCGGTTCCTGCTGCAAGAGTAGCTGGCCCGTGGTCTGTAATGCCAAGAAGCTTTAACCCTTTGCGTGAAGCTGACTTAGCCATGTCGCTGATGGTGCAGCTTGTTCCGTGCCCGCTTGCGATAGAGTGGGTATGCATATCGGAAAGATACATAAAAAATCATCTCCTGTTAAGAAGTCTGTGCATTCGGAAAGTTTAAAAAGCTGTGAATGCCTGTACTGTTTTCAGTATGACAGAGCAGAAAAAGACTGTCAACTGTAAAATAAGAAAAATTTGGAAAAACAAATAAAAACAACACACAAACACAAGAAAAACCACATATATATGTAGGAAAAGTGTTGCTTTTTGTTGACAGTCAAAACACCGGATAGTATAATTACGGTAGAAAAACAGCAAAAGATTTTGTATATATATTAAACTTTCAGGTATGGGAATGCTGTATGCTGACGGCAGGATCAGCCAAAGTTTCAGACAGGAGGAAAAATGGGATATACAGATAACATGTCTCCGGAAATGAAGCAGCGCATTGTGCAGGAGCTTGTACCAGGCAAGCAGATTTCCCTGGCACATATCATTGCCAATCCGGATAAGATTCTTTACACCAAATTAGGACTTGACCCGTCTCTGGATTATTCAAGGGCAGCCATTGGAATTATGACTGTCAGCCCTGCAGAGACAGCCATTATTATGGCAGACATTGCCATGAAGTCATCCGGCATTGAGCTGGGCTTTGTAGACCGCTTCAGCGGAAGCCTGATCATCACAGGCACTGTATCTGAGGTGGAAGCTTCCACAAGCGCCATTCTGGACTATGTGGGAAACAAGCTGGGCTTTACCTTATGCCCGATCACAAGGACCTGATATAATATGAAGAAACTGGTTCTCATCGGCCGCAGCGAAGCTGGCAAAACAACCCTGACCCAGGCTTTGCGCGGAGAAAAAATACACTATCACAAAACACAATATGTAAATAATTTTGATGTAATCGTAGACACGCCAGGAGAGTATGCCCAGACCCAAGGGCTTGGACACGCCCTGGCGTTGTATACATATGAATCCGATGTTGTGGGACTTCTGGTATCAGCTATCGAGCCGTACTGCCTGTTTCCCCCATGCATCACCTGCATGGCCAACCGCGAGGTGATCGGCATTGTCACCAAGATCCATAATCCCCAGGCCAATGTGAAGCTGGCAACCTCCTGGCTGCAGCTGGCCGGCTGCAAAAAGATCTTTTATGTGGATTCCAAGCAGCAGGAAGGCATCCCGGAAATCCTGGAATATCTCCGGGAAGAGGGAGATGTAATGCCCTGGGAAGAGGCTCCTGGAAAGCCAAAGGCGGACCTGGATGAGCCTGAGGATACTTCTGAAGAACCATCCGGGAAAAGCACAGAAGAAAGCAAAGAAAACAAACCTTGAGAATGTGGGAAAAATATCAAAACCACGTAAAACAACATAGCAATTCTCCAAAGATTCCACACAAAACAACATAAAACAACGGAAAAACCTTGACTTATGATGTGGAATGGTGTAAACTTACAACATAACCATAAAAGTAACAGGCTGACTATGTCCAGCCATGATAAGTTACCCGGTGCGGTACTATAAAATACATAATCCACCGCACCTGAATGTGCTTAAGGAGGAAAAAAGCATGGTAAACGAATACGAAATCAAAAAACAGATTTGCGACATCGGAAGAAGAATCTATAACCGCAACATGGTTGCAGCAAATGATGGCAACATCTCTGTAAAGCTTAACGACAATGAGTTCCTTTGCACACCTACTGGTGTATCCAAAGGCTTCATGACTCCAGAGTTCATCTGTAAAGTTGATGCAAAAGGAAATGTTATCCAGGCTAACCCAGGATTCAAACCATCATCTGAGATCAAGATGCATATGAGAGTATATGAGAAGAGACCGGATGTAGGATCTGTTGTACATGCTCATCCAATTTATGCAACATCCTTCGCTATCGCAGGAATCCCGCTTACACAGCCGATCATGCCAGAGGCAGTTATCGCTCTTGGATGCGTTCCGATCGCTGAGTACGGTACACCTTCTACAATGGAGATTCCGGATAACCTTGAGAAATACCTTCCATACTTCGATGCAGTTCTTCTTGAGAACCACGGAGCTCTTACATGGAGCACAGATCTGAACGCTGCATACATGAAGATGGAATCCGTAGAGTTCTACGCACAGCTTCTGTATCAGAGCAAACTTCTTGGCGGCCCGAAGGAATTCGATAAAGAGAACATCAAGAAACTTTATGAGATCCGTCGTAAATTCGGTATGCCTGGAAAACATCCTGCAAACCTCTGTCAGAACAAAGACGGCCTGAACTGCCACAACTGCGGCGGCGCTTGCCACAACGAGGACTACAAACAGTTCCCAGGATATCAGTATGATTTCGTTGGCGGAAGCGATGCTCCGACAGCAGACACAGCTAACAACGCTAATGCAGATGCAGAGTTAGTAGCTAAGATCACAAAACAGGTTATGGCACAGTTAGGCCTGAAATAATCTGAAAAATAAGAAATGCGGCTGCCCGGAGTGGTACCAGGCGGCTGCGTGAAACCTTTAAGGAGGAACAATCTCATGCCAATCAGCGAGAGCATGGTACAGGACATTGTACAGGAAGTTATGGCGAAAATGCAGATTGCAGAAGCTCCGGCCGGTAAACATGGAATTTTCAAAGATATGAACGAGGCTATCGAGGCAGCGAAAGCTTCCCAGAAAATCGTTCGGAAAATGTCCTTGGACCAGAGAGAAAAAATTATTACCTGCATTCGTAGAAAAACAAAAGAAAATGCAGAAATCCTTGCACGTATGGGTGTTGATGAGACCGGAATGGGAAATGTTGGGGACAAGATCCTCAAACATCATCTGGTAGCAGATAAGACACCAGGTACAGAAGATCTCAGCACTACAGCATGGTCAGGCGACAGAGGACTTACTCTGATCGAGATGGGACCATTCGGTGTGATCGGAGCAATCACTCCATGTACCAACCCAAGTGAGACCATTCTGTGTAATACGATCGGCATGCTGGCAGGCGGAAATACAGTTGTATTCAACCCGCATCCGGCAGCAATCAAGACCTCTATTTATGCGATCAACCTTCTGAACGAGGCTTCCCTGGAAGCCGGCGGACCGGACAATATCGCAGTAACAGTAGAGAAACCTACATTAGAGACAAGCAATATCATGATGAAACATAAAGATATCCCGCTGATCGCAGCAACAGGCGGCCCTGGCGTAGTTACCGCAGTTCTTTCCTCTGGAAAACGTGGAATCGGCGCCGGCGCAGGAAACCCACCTGCAGTTGTAGATGAGACAGCTGACATCAGAAAAGCTGCTCAGGATATCGTAAACGGCTGTACATTCGATAACAACCTTCCTTGTATCGCAGAGAAGGAGATTGTTGCAGTTGCTTCTATTACAGATGAGCTGATGCATTATCTGGTAAGCGAGAATGACTGCTATCTTGCTTCTAAGGAAGAACAGGACAAACTTGTTGAGACTGTTCTTGCAGGCGGCAAGCTGAATCGTAAATGCGTAGGACGTGATGCGAAGACATTACTTTCCATGATCGGAGTAAATGCTCCTGCAAACATCCGCTGCATCGTATTCGAAGGACCGAAGGAACATCCGCTTATTGCTACAGAGCTTATGATGCCAATCCTTGGCGTTGTGAGAGCAAAAGATTTTGATGATGCAGTAGAGCAGGCTGTATGGCTTGAGCATGGCAACCGCCACTCTGCACACATTCATTCCAAGAACATTGATAATATCACCAAATATGCGAAAGCAATCGACACCGCAATCCTGGTTAAGAATGCACCTTCTTATGCAGCACTTGGATTCGGCGGAGAAGGCTACTGTACCTTCACAATCGCAAGCCGTACAGGTGAGGGACTTACAAGCGCAAGCACATTCACCAAGAGAAGACGCTGCGTAATGGCAGACAGCCTTTGCATTCGCTGACAGGAGGAAACATAAAAATGGATATGAATAACGTAAATATTGAAGAAATCGTAAAACAGGTTCTTGCTGGAATGGCTGGAACTGCTCCGGCAGCTTCTGCACCAGCAGCTGCTCCGGCACCGGCTGCAGCACCGGCAGGCGCTATCCCGAAAACTGCACATGTTGCAGTTCTTACTGAGAAAGAGCATTTTGATATCAAAGAGTACCCGATTCCACCAGTTGGTGACGACGATATCCTTGTTAAAGTAGAAGGCTGCGGCGTTTGCGGTACAGATGCTCACGAATTCAAGAGAGACCCATTTAACCTGATCCCGGTTGCACTTGGACATGAAGGAACTGGTGAGATCGTTGCTATGGGTAAGAACGTTAAGACAGATACAGCTGGAAAACCGGTTAAGATCGGTGATAAAGTTGTTACCTGCATGATCTTCAAGGATGATCCGGAGATCACAATGTTCGACCTGAACAAGAAGAACGTTGGCGGGGCTGATGTATACGGACTTCTTCCAGATGATGATGTACATCTGAACGGATGGTTCTCCGATTATATCTTTATCCGCGGCGGAAACTTCGGAAGCACATTCTTCAACGTAAGCGATCTTGACCTGGATTCCCGTATCCTGATCGAGCCATGTGCAGTACTTGTACATGCAGTTGAGAGAGCAAAAACAACTGGTATCCTTCGTTTCAACAGCAGAGTTGTTGTACAGGGATGCGGACCGATCGGTCTGATCTGCATCGCAGTTCTTCGTACCATGGGTATCGAGAACATCTGCGCAGTAGACGGAAACCAGCAGCGTCTTGATTTCGCTAAGAGAATGGGCGCTACCATGAGTGTAAACTTCATGGAGCACAAAGGAATTGAAGCACTTGCTGAGGCAGTAAAAGAGCAGTTCGGCGGACATCTTGCAGACTTTGCATTCCAGTGCACAGGATCACCTGTTGCTCATGCAAACATCTACAAATTCATCCGTAACGGCGGCGGTCTCTGCGAGCTTGGATTCTTTATCAACGGCGGAGATGCTACAATCAACCCGCACTTTGATATCTGCTCCAAAGAGATCACAATCGTAGGATCCTGGGTATACACCTTAAGAGATTACGTTACAACATTTGACTTCCTTAAGAGAGCAAACGCAATCGGACTTCCAATGTCTGAGCTGATCACAGACAAGTATCCGCTTGAGGAGATCAATGAAGCATTAAAGAAGAACCTTGCTATGACCGGTCTTAAGATCGCAGTCGTAAATAAATAATAGCCGGATAAAGGAGAATCAAGATGGCAGAAGCTGTAGGAATCTTGGAGGTGTTCGGACTGGCAACAGCATTTGTGGCGGCCGACGCCGGCTGTAAGGCAGCAAATGTCCATCTGGAGGTTTTTGATAAAAATAAACCTGCAAATGCGGACAGTCTGCCGGTACCGCTCCTTGTCTGCATCAAGTTCCGCGGAAGCGTATCTGATGTAACAGAAGCTGTGGAAGCGGGAATCAGAGTGGCAGAGAGTATGACTGGTGTGGTACAGCACTATGTAATACCCAATCCGGAAACCGGTACAGAAAAAATGCTGAAAATCAGCGCACTGGATAAGGAATAGTTATTGCGAACCAGTGAAGAAACATCTATAATAAAAATGAACAGTCATGCGGAGCATGACAGGTACCTCACAGCAAGTGCGCTGGAGCGTACTTGAATAGTTGAGATAAATCAGGAGGAATTCATCATGGCACAGGAAGCTTTAGGAATGGTAGAGACCAGAGGACTTACAGCTGCAATCGAGGCAGCAGATGCAATGACAAAAGCAGCAGAGGTTTCACTGGTTGGTACAGAGAAAATCGGATCCGGTCTTGTAACTGTTATGGTTCGCGGCGATGTTGGAGCTGTTAAGGCAGCAGTTGAGAGTGGAAGCGCAGCAGCATCCAGACTTGGAGAGCTTGTAGCTACACACGTAATTCCAAGACCTCATACAGATGTGGAGAAAATCCTTCCAAGCATCTAATGAACTAAAAGGAGTTCGCTCATGAGTAAATCATATGGTTTTATTGAAATCACAGGTGTTGTAGCGGCTATGGATGCCTTGGACATCATGTGTAAAACGGCAGACGTTGAGCTGGCGTCATGGGAGCGTAAGCTGGGCGGACGACTGGTGACCATTATTGTACAAGGCGATGTGGCAGCTGTTACAGAAGCCGTGGAAGCGGCAGCAACACATGCCATCAAGAAACCGGCAAGCTATGCAGTAATTGCCAATCCCCATGAGGAAATCGTCAAAATGGTGGAGTTAAGCGCAAGTCGATGGAGAAAGAAAAAGGGGGATGAATAATGGCTGACGAAGAAAAGAAAGAGACAGCGAAAAAAACAGCCCCTAAAAAGGCAGCCGCTCCGAGAAGAACGGCCAGAACAACAAAAGCAAAAGCCGCAGAGGTAAAAGCGGAAGAAGCCAAAACCACTGCAGCAGATGAAAAGATTACAGAAACCAAACATATAGAAGCTGAGAAACCAGCAATTCATAAGGAGGAAAAAATCATGACACAGGAAGCTTTAGGAATGGTAGAAACCAGAGGACTTACAGCAGCTATCGAGGCAGCTGACCAGATGTGCAAAGCAGCTAACGTTGCATTAGTTGGAACAGAGAAGATCGGATCCGGTCTTGTAACTGTTATGGTTCGCGGAGATGTTGGAGCAGTTAAATCTGCAGTAGAGAGCGGAAGCGCAGCAGCATCCAGACTTGGAGAGCTTGTAGCTACACACGTAATTCCAAGACCTCATACAGACGTTGAGAAAATTCTTCCAGTTCTTAAATAATCCACGCCTAGATTATTACATAATCCAGGAAGAAAGCAGGTGTACTTTTGGAAACCAATAATGTTGAGCTGATCACCAGAATGGTGCTGGACGCTCTTAACAAAAAGGAAGAAAAAGGCAATGGCTTCATGGTGCCGATCGGAGTTTCCGCAAGACATATCCACCTGACACAGGAACATGTAGAGGCTTTATTCGGACCAGGATATCAGCTTACTAAGAAGAAAGAGCTGATGGGCGGACAGTTTGCTTCCAATGAGACAGTTACCATCGTTGGACTTAAGCTGCGCGCAATCGAGAATGTACGTATTCTCGGACCGGTCCGCAAGGCTTCCCAGGTTGAAGTATCAGCTACAGACGCAATCAAGCTTGGCATGAAAGTGCCGGTTCGTGAGTCTGGAGATGTTAAGGGAAGTGCTCCTATTGCAATTGTCGGACCGAAAGGTGCAATTTATCTGAAAGAGGGATGTATCGTAGCAATGCGCCACATCCACATGTCCCCGAAGGATGCCCAGGCAGCTGGAGTGAAGGATGGAGATATTGTTTCCGTTAAGGCAGACAATGAGAGAGGAACCATTTTTAATCAGGTGAAGATCCGTGTAGACGACAGCTTTACACTGGAAATGCACATTGATACAGACGAAGCAAATGCAGCAAAAATTGCCACAGGCAATACAGTTACAATTATAAAGTAATGCAGTCGGGGATTTTCCCCTCATTACGAAAATAAAGATGTTCAGCCATGCGGGATCTGGCAGTACAGATGCTGCATGGCTGTGCTGACATAAATTTGGAGGTTCACATGATAGTTGGCAAGGTAGTAGGAAGCGTTGTTTCCACAAGAAAAAACGAAAAGCTTATCGGCAATAAGTTTATGATCGTGGAACCGGTTCATCACATGAAAGGTGACCTCAGCCAGATTGTTGCAATCGATATTATCGGTGCAGGAATCGGAGAATATGTATTGGTGGCACAAGGAAGCGCGGCAAGAATTGGCTGCGGCGTAGAAACAGCACCGGTAGATGCCGCCATTGTAGGTATCGTTGATGACGGTGCAGGATTGGAGTAACGCCATGGATATCAAAGAATTACAGAATATTATACAGGAGAATGGTGTAGTTGGTGCCGGCGGTGCTGGATTCCCTACATACATGAAGCTGACAGACAAAGCTAATACCATTCTTATGAACTGTGCAGAGTGCGAACCTTTACTGAAATTACACAGACAGTTATTAGAGAAGCACGCTTACGAAATTATGAAAACTTTCCATATGGTTCAGGAGACCGTTGGTGCTGCTGAGTCCATTATTGGAATTAAGAAATCCTATGTTCAGACAGTAAATGCTCTGAAACAGCATATCGAGGAGTTCCCGGGAATGCGCATCCACCTTCTGGATGAGGTATATCCTATGGGAGACGAGGTTGTACTGATCTACGAGGCAACTGGTAGAGTTGTAAGACCTGGCGGACTTCCTATTGAGCAGGGAGTTGCAGTATTCAACGTAGAGACACTGTACAACATTTATCAGGCAGTAGAGAAAAAAGAGCCAGTAACATCCAAATATGTATCTGTTGTAGCTGAGGTAAATCATCCGGTCACTGTAAGAGTACCTCTTGGATGTACCATGGATGATGTAGTAGCCCAGGCTGGCGGAACTACTGTAAAAGACCCGGTTTACTTTGTTGGTGGACCGATGATGGGAAGAATCGGAAAAGGTTCTGACCCTGTAACGAAGACAACAAATGCGATTCTGGTTCTGCCAAAAGACCATTTAATCGTACAGAAGAAGATGCGGACTTCTTCCATAGATTTGAAACGCGCAGCATCTATCTGCTGCCAGTGCAATACCTGTACAGACCTTTGCCCACGTAACAATCTGGGACATCCGATTGATCCGGCACGTTTCATGCGTGCAGCATCCAATCATGATTTCAGAGACATGAATCCATACATCAATGCAAGCTTCTGCAGCTCCTGCGGTGTTTGTGAAATGTATGCATGTCCGCAGAGTCTTGCTCCAAGAACACTTCTTGCAGATATGAAGGGCGGACTTCGTCAGGCAGGTATTCGTCCTCCTCAGGGAGTACAGCCAGTACCGGTTAAGGAATCCAGAGAATACCGCAAGGTTCCGGAAGAGCGCCTGATGGCACGTCTTGGTCTTACCAAATATGATAAGGACGCACCAATGGACGAGACACTGGTTGAGATTCCGAAGGTAAAAATTCTTTTGAGCCAGCATATCGGAGCACCTGCAAAGGCAATTGTCAAGGTTGGAGATCAGGTGACAAGAGGTCAGATGATCGCAGAACCTGCTCAGGGCTTAAGTGTTGGTATCCATGCAACCATCTCCGGTAAAGTTACCGAAGTGACAGATCGCTGGATCGTAGTTGCAAAGAATTAGAAAGGACGTGCAGAAAATGAGTAAAGCAATCGGAATGATTGAATTCAAAACTACAGCTACCGGCGTTACTGCAGCAGATGCAATGGTTAAGACATCTGATGTAGAAATCGTTGAGGCGCAGACCGTGTGTCCGGGTAAATATATTGCAATTATTACCGGTGATCTCAGTGCGGTAAAAGCTGCCGTTGATACAGCTGTAACAACATACGAGGACAAGTGCATTGACAGTTTCGTACTGGGCAATCCACATGAGTCCCTTTTCCCGGCAATTTATGGAACTACTCAGGTTGAGGAGATCAGTGCACTGGGAATTCTTGAAACATATGATGCAGCTTCCATTATTGAAGCTGCAGACCAGGCTGCAAAGACTGCAATCGTTGATCTTATTGAGCTTCGTATTGCAAAAGGTATGTGCGGAAAATCTTACATGATGATCACTGGTGAGGTTTCTGCAGTATCTGCATCTATTGACAGAGCCAAAGAGCTGGTTGCGGCAAAAGGCATGTATCTGGATTCATCTGTTATCGCACATCCGGATAGGAGAATGATCGACAGCCTTCTGTAAGCTTCTGGTCTAAAAAAATAAGCGCGGAGGAGACCTTATGCTTGCATTAGAGAGACGAAATCTGATTCTGGAAAAACTACAGGATGAAAAACGTGTAGTTGTAAGCGAGCTTAGTCAGATGTACGGGGTTTCTGAGGAGACCATCCGGCGAGATCTGGATAAGCTGGAAAAAGAAGGTCTTGCAATCAAAAGCTACGGCGGTGCTGTGATCAATGAAGATGTGAGCATTGACCTGCCCTTTAATGTGCGCAAGAACCAGAATGTAGTGGGAAAACAGAAGATGGCGGAAATTGTAGCCTCTCTTGTGCATGACGGGGAACATCTGCTTCTGGATGCCAGCACCACTGCGGTGTTCGTGGCGAAAGCACTGAAAGAAAAAGAGCGCCTGACTGTGATCACCAATTCCATGGAGATCCTTCTGGAACTGGCTGATGTGTCAGGCTGGAATATTATTTCCACAGGCGGGATGATGAAGGAAGGCTACCTGGCTTTCCTTGGTTCCCGCACAGAAGAAGTCATTCGCTCTTATTTTGCTGATACCGTTATTTTCTCCTGCAAGGCTCTTGATGAGAAGCTTGGAGTAATGGAATCTCAGGAGGCTTTCGGAACTGCGAAGAAAGCTATGCTGGATTCCGGACGTAAGAAAATCCTGGTTGTGGACAATACAAAATTTGACCAGACCGCGTTTTCCGTAGCAGGAAAATTGCGGGACATTGATATCATCGTGACAGATGAAAAGCCTTCCGACAAATGGCTGCAGCTGTTTGAAGAGGTGGGCGTGGAGTGCAGATATCCGTAAGCTGTCCGATAAAGGAGCATTGAATTATGAAAACTTTTGAAATGAAAACAGTCATCCATTTTGGTGACAATTCCCTGGATAGACTGGCAGAACTGCCATACAAAAAAGTTCTGGTGATCACAGATCCATTCATCGCAAAAGGGGAAATGATCAATCTGATCACAGAGCCTCTGAAACGCGGTGGTAAGGAGTTTGAAGTATTCAGTGATGTTGTGCCGGATGCACCGGTAGGAAAAATTGCAGTAGGTGTAAAGAAGTTCCTGGAGTATCAGCCAGAGGTTGTAGTAGCTGTTGGAGGCGGCTCTGCAATTGACTCTTCCAAGGCAATCCGTGAGTTTGCCCTGAAGATCAACAATTACGGCAAGGTAGGTCTTATTGCAATTCCTACCACAAGTGGTACAGGATCTGAGGTTACCTCTTTTGCAGTTGTAAACGATACAGAAAATCATGTGAAATATCCGCTGATCTCAGACAGCCTGACTGCTGATGAGGCAATTTTGGATGCAGAGCTTGTAAAGAGTGTTCCGCCTTCCATTACAGCGGATACAGGTATGGATGTACTGACTCATGCCATTGAGTCTTATGTAAGTATCAATCACAATGAATTTTCATCTGCTCTTGCAGAAAAGTCAATTGAAATCTGCGGAGTCTTTCTGTTAAGAGCTTACCTTGACGGCAGCGATATGCATGCCCGTCAGAAAATGCATGTAGCTTCCTGTCTTGCTGGACTTTCCTTTAATGCAGCAGGACTTGGAATTACACACAGTATGGCACATCAGCTTGGAGCTGTGTTCCACATTCCTCACGGCCGTGCCAATGCCATGCTTCTTCCTCATATTGTTGAGTTTAATGCAGACATTAACAAACACAGCAAGAGCCAGAAAGAATATCTTCCGGCAGTGAAGAGATATGCAAATATTGCTCATATTCTGGGTCTTAGCAATTACAACAAAGTAATGTCCGTCAGATCTCTTGTAAACTGGATCCAGTTCATGCAGAAGGAAATGAATATTCCGCTTACCATTCAGGAACTTGGAACCATTTCTCCTGATGAATATTTTGGAGCTATCGACAAGATGGCAGACGCAGCACTTGCAGACGCCTGCACACCTGCGAACCCGAGAGTTCCTACCAAGGAAGATATCGTAAAGATTTACAAGAAACTGTGGTCATTCTAAAAGCGGTATCGCCACAGGCGGTATTTTGATGAATGCAATGGGCTTAAGGCAGATACTTAACGGGTCTGTCTTAAGCCAGTTTATCAATTACACAGTGAGAAGCCTACCAGTATAGTGAACATCAGGCAACAGCTTAGGTTGTCTTATTTTCAGTGTACTGGTAACAAAAAGACCGGGAGAGTGCCATATGAGTATTTATACAAAAAATGGAGACAAGGGAACAACCAATCTTGTCCATACCAAAAATGTTTCCAAATCGGATGACCGAATCCAGTTGGAGGGAACCATAGATGAGCTGACCAGCCATATCGGTGTGGTGAAAACCATGATAAGCGACGGGGATACTATCCGTTTCCTGGAGAAGATTCAGGAAAATCTTGTCAAAGTAACGGCAGGAGTGGCGGATCCTTATAACAGAGAATATAAGATCAACGATGATAAGACGGAGCTTTTGGAGGAAGAAATTGACCGTCTGGAAGGTTTGTTTCATTGTCCGAAGGATTCCGTTCTTCCGGGAGCCTGTCCTTTGTCTGCCCAGATTGATGTGACCCGTTCTGTTGCAAGAAGGGCTGAGCGCGCACTTGCAGCAGTAAGCGTAAAGTTCGGTACGGATTCCGGCAGTAAGAAATATATGAACCGTCTGGCGGACTATCTGTATGTGCTGGCAAGGTATGCCGATGCCAGTATGTCTGGGAAGGGATTATCTGGCGCAGCTGATCATGAGGCGCCAGGTACGCCCCTGTCTTCGAAAGAGAAGGCACAGCCGTCCGGCGGCGTTTCTTCTGATTCTGTAGATGAAGCCGTGATCCAGGCAGTTTTAAGACGTCTTGGTGTTTCCGGCAGAATTACACTGGACGGAGCCAAGAAGCTGATCGAGAAGATTGAGCAGGAAGCACTTCGCCGGGGCAAACGTGCAGTGATCGCAGTCTGTGGACCAGACGGAAATCCCATTGCAGTTCATGTAATGGACGGAGCATTTCTGGTAAGCTTTGATGTAGCACTTAAGAAAGCCTATACCTCCGTGGCAGTGAAGATGTCCACCATGGAGCTTTCCGCCCTTGCCCAGCCAGGAGGAACTTTTTACGGCGTAGATAAGATGGATGGAGGCAAGATTGTGATCTTTGGCGGCGGCGTCCCGCTGAAATCCGGAGATACCATTATCGGAGGACTTGGCATCAGCGGCGGCACAGGTGAAGAAGACCACAGCCTTGCAGAATACGGACTGTCTGTACTGCCTGAGATTCTGGGCTGAAGCTTATAGATGGATGATAGAATTGAGAATGGGAAGACCCTGCTTTTCTCTTTTATAAGAGCGTAAGCAGGGTCTTTTTATGGGGTTATTAATTATTATGGAAAAGAGGGCTTATTTTTTCAGGAAGGAAAAAAGACCCTTCTTTTTCTCGTAAGGGGATTTGGAGATGGAAAGCAGCTGATAACCGGTCTTATCGATGGTTTCCTTCAGCTTCTTCTCATCAAGATCTTTCTCAGTGAGGATGATGGTTTCTCCCTTTGCCTGGGAAGAGGTAACCTTTTTTACGGAAAAAGCATTTCGAATGCTTTCATTTACGTGAGATTCACACATTCCGCACATCATTCCGTCTATTTTTAAAGTATATTGCTGCATAATCGTTGTTCTCCATTCTGTAAATATTTTTAAGCTGTATAGTCAAATCCCTCGAAGGACAGCTCGCAGTTTGCAATACGGCTGCAGATGTTTACTGCAGAATACATTACTACAGAAAATTCACCATCAATGGTGTCTACATGCAGATAACGTCCATCATCTGAAATTGAGGCAGTTTTCACATCGCCCCGCTCCGTAAGTTCTTTTAAGATTTCATTTGTCTGGTCTTTTGAAACAGCTTTTGATAAATGATATCGTCTTCCCATGATCTGACAGCTTCCCTTCTTCGTACTTTTGTTAGCATCTTCTAACTAAAACTATTATAGCACGTTTATTCCAAAAGAAAACGCTGTATATTGATAAAATATCTCAATAACAGCAGAAAATGACGGGAACGGCTGTCGATTTATAAGAGAATTTTACGACCGAATTTTATTGTAACAGACCAAAAACTTTGTTAGAATAGAGGAAACGAAAGAGAAAAACAAATTTCTGATTTTCTGCGGCGTTCTGCTGCAGTATGTGCGGACAGTTTTCTGCCATGGGCTACTCAGCCTGATCAGCAATCATTCCATCATCCATTTAACTCGAGACGCGCAGCATAAGGGTCCTGGAATAACCAGCCTGTAACCAGCCTGTATAACGAAAATACGATTTTTCGTGTCTGTACAGCAAAAGAAGATGCATAAAGTGCATCACCATAGCCCGCATGAAAATGCGGGAATAGTTCTCTGTCGTTTTCTTGCGGCGAAAAAAATCATATCTTCTACATATCTGGTGCTTTTTGAAAAAAGAATAAAGTTCTTTTTCACGGGCGGGGGTAAAGGTGCATTCCCGCCCGGCACAATTCCGAAAATCAATTTTGGCTTCAAGCTGTTCCCTGTTTTTCAAACTGGATCAGCTTTTTTTATATTTTCCAGGAGTGGTTCCCTTGTATTTCTTAAAAGTACGGATAAAATAACTCAGATCATTAAAGCCGTTGCGATAGGCAATATCCGTTATGGAATCGTCTGTGGTGGAAAGCTGGTAGCAGGCCTGCTCAATGCGCTGGCGGTTCAGATAGTCCATAGGAGTCTGATGGGTCATTTCCGAAAAGAAGCGGCAGAAATACTTGGGGGACATGGATACGGAATCAGACAGCTGCCCCAAGGTAAGAGGAGAAGCATAGTTCTTTTCAATAAATTCCACTACCTGCTTCAGCTGCAGGATCCTCTTGTAATCCCGGCGCGCTTTGGGCTGGCTGTCAAGGTAGTAATGATTACCAAAAACAATACCGAAAAAGTGGTAAAATTGTCCGATTACAGAAAGCTCATATCCAGGCTTTTTTTCATCCATAGACTGAAAAAGAGAATTTACTGCCGAAAGAACATCCGGATAACGCTGGTCAAAGTGGTGAAAAATCAGAATATCCTGGTGGACGATCTTCTGGATGTAATCCGCGCATACGGAATTCAGCTTCAAAAATACGTTCATATCAAAGACAATGCACTGATAGACACAATTGACAGGAATTCCGGAATGCAGGATTCCGCTGTGGACAAAAATCACATCACCCTGCACTGCTTTAAAACTTTTTTCGTCTAAAGTGACGGTAAATTCTCCGGTAAGAATGCGGATGATTTCATATTCCACATGCCAGTGGTAAGACATCACATATCTGGGATGGCTCTGGTCAATGTGGTGAAACTCAAAAGGAAACTCATAAGTCCCTCTGGGACGGTCTTCATTCTGATCTATAATCTGCAAAATCATTCCTCCTTCCGCAAATTTATTGAAATTTTGTCATTCCAACAGAAAAGGTGAATATTGTACTATTATTTGCCATTATAACACAAGTAATTTTCCAGAATCAATCATATAATGTAAGATATGAGAGGTTAAGGGAAATCAGAAGAATTGCTGAACCATTGACAGCACCCAGGCGCAGAACCTGACGCAGAAAATGTTTATAAAAAGCAAATTTTATTTATAACAGGAGGTATGAACTACTATGGCAAAGAGCAGATTAATCGGAAGCTACCCTGTAATCGGTATCAGACCGACAATTGACGGACGTAGAGGAGCCCTCGACGTAAGAGGATCCCTGGAAGAGCAGACCATGAATATGGCCAAATCCGTTAAGGAATTATATGAGGCAAACTTAAAATATTCCAATGGCGAGCCTGTAAAGGTTGTAATCGCAGACAGCACCATCGGACGTGTTGGTGAGGCTGCTGCATGTGCTGATAAGTTCAGACATGAAGGCGTTGATATTACTGTAACCGTTACACCTTGCTGGTGCTACGGCGCAGAGACAATGGATATGGATCCACAGACCATCAAGGCTGTATGGGGATTCAATGCAACTGAGAGACCAGGTGCTGTTTACCTTGCATCCGTTCTTGCTACACATGCACAGAAGGGTCTTCCTGCATTCGGTATCTACGGACATGAGGTTCTGGATGCTGATGACACAGTAATGCCAGAAGATGTAAAAGAAAAAATGTTAAGATTCGGCCGTGCAGCTGTTGCTGTTGCAACCATGAGAAACAAATCCTGGCTGCAGATCGGTTCCGTTACAATGGGTATCGGCGGATCTATTATCGATCCTGATTTCATCGAGTCCTATCTTGGAATGCGTGTAGAGTCTGTTGACGAGGTTGAGATCATCCGCCGTATGACAGAGGGCATCTATGATCACGAAGAGTTCGACAGAGCAATGAAGTGGGCAAAAGAGAACTGCACCATCGGCTTTGACAAGAACCCGCCGGAACTTCAGATGACAGAAGAGCAGAAAGAAGAGCAGTTTGAGTTTGTAGTTAAGATGGCAGTTATCATCCAGGAACTTATGAATGGATGCGACAAGCTTGATCCGAAATTCTCTGAGGAAGCAATCGGACACAATGCCCTTGCAGCTGGTTTCCAGGGACAGAGACAGTGGACAGACTTCTATCCGAACGGTGACTTTGCAGAGGCTATGCTGAATACTTCCTTCGACTGGAACGGAGCAAGAGAGCCATACATCCTTGCTACAGAGAATGATGTACTCAACGGTCTTGGAATGCTGTTCATGAAACTCCTTACCGGACGTGCTCAGATGTTTGCAGACGTTCGTACATACTGGAGTGCAAATGCAGTAAAACGTGTTACAGGATATGATCTTGAGGGCGTTGCCAAAGAGAACGATGGTATCATCCACCTGATCAACTCTGGTGCATGCTGCCTTGACGCTTCCGGTGTTGTGAAAGATGAGAACGGCAACGGCGTAATGAAAGAATGGTGGAACGTTACAGAGGAAGATCAGAAAGCAATCATGAAAGCTACTACATGGAACGCAGCTGACAACGGATACTTCCGTGGCGGCGGATTCTCCTCCAGATTCGAGACAAGAGCCACCATGCCGGCAACTATGATCCGTCTGAACCTTGTAAAAGGACTTGGACCGGTTCTTCAGATTGCAGAGGGATGGACTGTAGAGCTTCCTGAGGATGTATCTGATACACTTTGGAAACGTACTGACTACACATGGCCATGTACATGGTTTGTACCGAGATGCGATGGCAAAGACGGTGCATTCAAGACTGCTTATGATGTTATGAATAACTGGGGTGCTAACCACGGTGCAATCTCCTATGGACATATTGGTGCAGATCTGATCACAATGTGCTCTATGCTGAGAATCCCGGTTTGCATGCATAACGTACCTGAAGCAGATGTTTTCCGTCCGGCAGCTTGGAATGCATTTGGAATGGATAAAGAAGGTGCAGACTTCAGAGCTTGCAAGAATTATGGACCTCTTTATAAATAATTAGCTTTTTATAATCGCCTTCTTTCTCCCCCCAAGACTTCGAAAGAAGGACGCGAAAGGGGCTGTCGCATTAGCAAATATTTTTTGCTGGGCGGCAGCCCTGCTTTAAGCCCAAATGGCATCGAAACTGGTTGTGGTTTCGATGCCATTCTCTATAAACACAGTTCATTCCCAGACATCCCTTTCGGCATGCCTTATTTCGAACTGTTTTATTTTCAACCATCTAAATCTATGCCGTCTTTAATGAAAAAAGATGACTTCCTGTTCTTCCGGTCTGAATCTTGCAATGAAGCTTATTGATATTTCGTCCCATTGCAAGAAGGATGCTCTCTGCCAGTGCATTCGCTTTTCCTCGGTACAGGTATCTCCGAAAATTCATGTCTTCTTTTACATCGGCAAAAGAACCTTCTGCCTGAATACTGCGGTTCATACGGAGCATCGTTCCATACTCACTTGTGATCCGTTCCAGATCTTCTGTCTGTTCCCCGCAATGAAAAGATAGTTTTTTTTACTTTCATATCCGGCATCTGCAACGATCTCTGAATACTTAAATCCTAAGTGACTCTCCATATCTTTCAAAAAAGGGAAGTTCTTCGCATTCAGCCACAAAAGAAGTTAGTTTCGTGTATAACCGGGCCTGGTTTTTCGTAATAGCCCGTTTCCATGCCTTCCTGATATCCCGGCTTGAGTAGATTCGATTCATTGCTGCATAGATAACGAGTTTCAGCATCTGACGCGGCGTTGCCTGATTTTTTCTGATCCTGCCGTAAGTTTTATACAGTTCAGAAAAGTAGCATAAACTCATTATACCACGAACGCCGGGCCTTTTGTCGTTCAAGAAGTAAAACCACTCTTATCCGGCTCGAATACTGGAAAAAAAAAGAAAAAAGTGGTTGCAACTTCTTGGTGATGTGGTACAATAAAGACTAGCATAAAAAAGTATATAACAGGGAAAAGGGGACATTTATGAAGAAAAAGCTGGGATTGCTGCTGGCTGTGGTTCTCACCCTCTGTATGTCTGTAAGCGCTTTTGCAGATGCAGGGAAATCACAGCAGGTAGATTATAAAACCGATTATTATATGATTGTGGAATCACCGGACGGCGGAGTGGACATGTTTTCTGAGGCAAGTACTGACAGTCCGAAGCTGAACGATGAACTGATTCCTAATGGAACGGCTATCCATGTAGAAGGAGAGAGCAAGGACGATGCAGGAAACCTGTGGCTGTATACACAGCTTCACGGAATGTTTGGCTTCCTTGAAGAGAAATATCTGAAGCCAGCAACTCTTGCTGAGGCTGTTGCTTCCGAGCTTGCCCTGTATGGAAGTACAGATGTGAATTATGACATTACCGTAAATGCCAAGGAAGATGGTTCTGTTTCCCTTTACAAGGGACCTGGCAAGAAATATGGCACAGTATCCGGCGGCTGCAACATTGCCAACGGCGAGAAATTACATATTGACGTAGAAGTTGACACCGGCAAGGACGGCATCTGGGGCAAAACCACAGCAGGCGATGTATCTGGCTGGGTAGACATTGCACAGGCTACTAATACTGAGCAGAGCAGTGTAGAACTGATTCCTGACACTGCGCAGGCAGCAGAAGAGACAGGTACAGCTGATGCAGCAGTGGCTGCAGATACGGATGAAACGAACGCTGCAGGCAATGGATCAGAAGAGGCTGGAGCAGCTGACAATTCTGACGTGGCAGAGCCGCAGGCGGAAGATGGAATTGATATGAATTCTGAGGATGATGCACAGGCTGTTGGAAAAGCTGCAGCAGACACTAAGGCAAAGGCAACTGCAACCCCAACTCCGAAGCCAACCAACACCCCAACTCCAGAACCAACCAATACCAGCACCCCAACTCCAGAACCAACCAATACCAGCACCCCGACCCCGGAACCAACTAATACAAGCACTCCAACTCCGGAACCAACTAATACAAGCACTCCAACTCCGGAGCCGACTGAGACCAGTACCCCAACTCCAGAACCAACCGAAACCAGCACCCCGACTCCAGAGCCGACTGAGACATCCGCACCTACAGAGAAGCCAACTGAGGCTGCCACTCCAACGGACAGTGCAGGACAGGAAGCATCCAGTGAGAATGTGGAGAAGACCTCTTCCGGCATGACATCACTGATCTGGATTCTAGTCGTTGTAATCATTATCGGAATTGCAGTTGTGATCTGGCTCCTTAAGAGAAACAAAAAAGACAATGATTAAGTAAATAAGAATACAAAATAAAAGCTCCGCCGGAATGAAAACGGCGGAGCTTTTTTGATAGGAGGCTGTTATAAAACAGCAGCAAGGCTGTATTTTTTCATAGAGTCTGGAATTAATTGTTGATAACAACACCCTTCTGAAGCATAACATTTGCGTAAACTGCCTTCTCACCTGTAGCGATGATGCAGTATGCTTTCTTGGCTTCTTCGTAGAATGCAAAGCGCTCAATATTTCCAACAGCGTCTGCACCGCGGTCGTCATGCTTGGAAACGATTTCCTTATAGGTATCCCAGATCGGGGTCTTAACTGGATCACCAGGCATAACTTCCATTAATGTTACCGGCTTCTCTACATAAGAATCAAGCGGGATAACAGTCAGGATCGCATCCAGAAGCTCTGGAACGCCATGTCCGTCACAGCGTACAACAACTGCATTCTTACCCATGGATTCTACAGGGAAGTTGCCGTCTGCGATTACAATACGGTCGCTGTGGCCCATCTCACATAATACCTTTAAAAGCTGTGGTGAAAGTATTTCCGGAATTCCTTTTAACATAATTTAATCTCCCTTCGTTCTTTCTCGGAGAACCGAAATCTGCCTGAAACATACTTCGGTTCCGAAAGTATTCTACTCTATAAATTACCCGTATTTAAACAACATTTCAAGTTAAAATTTTACGGAAAAAGATGAAATATTTACAGTTGACAGGAACTGGCAAAAGAGTTATTATGAACTCAAACGGAAACGTTTCGGTTTCTGAAAAAACGAAAGCTTACAGCCTGTCCGGCACAGGCAGAAGGAGGAAAATATGCCACTTGTTACATCTAAAGAAATGTTACTGAAGGCTCAGCAGGGAGGTTACGCAGTCGGTGCATTCAATGCAGAGAATATGGAGATGGTGAAAGCAATCATCCAGGCTGCAGAGGAGCTGAAGGCACCGGTTATGATCCAGACTACCCCGTCTACCATCAAGTACGGAACTTTGGAGACCTATCAGGCAATCGTTGCAGCAGAAGCTGCTAAGGCTTCCGTTCCTGTATGCCTGCATCTGGATCACGGCAGCAGCTTTGACCTTGCGATGAAGGCTCTCAAGGCCGGATATACTTCTGTTATGATCGATGGCTCCAAGCTGGATTATGAGGGCAACATCGAGGTGAGCAAGAAGGTTGCTGATGTTGCAGCATCCATGGGAATTCCATGCGAGGCAGAGCTTGGCAAGGTTGGCGGTAAGGAAGACGATCTGGTTGCTGTAGCAGATACCAATACAGATCCGCAGGAAGCAAAGGAATTTGCAGAGCGTACAGGTGTTACCTCTCTTGCAGTTGCAATCGGTACTGCTCACGGATTCTATGTAGGAACACCAGTCCTTGATAAGGAGCGTTTAAGCGAGATCCGTAAGGTCGTAGATATTCCGTTAGTTCTTCATGGTGCTTCCGGACTTAGCGATGAGGACGTAATGGATTGTGTCAAGAGAGGAATCTGCAAGGTGAACTTTGCTACAGAGCTTCGTGCAGCATACTCCAAGGCAGTAAGAGAGACACTGGAAGATGAGAAGGTATTTGACCCGAAGGCATACGGCAAGGCTGGAATTGCAGCTGTGAAAGAGCTTGTAATGGCCCGTATGAAGGTTTGCGGCTGTGACGGCAAAGCTGAATAAGAGGCAGCCCTATGGCAGCGACGATGAAAGACATTGCCAGACGGACAGGTCTTGGTTTGGCAACGATCTCCTCTTATTTTAACGGGGGTAATGTAAGGGAGAAGAACCGCATCAAAATCGAAGAAGCCATCGAAGAATTACACTATGAAGTGAATGAGGTTGCCCGCGGACTGAAGACTAATGCCACGAAGACAGTGGGGGTGGTGATCCCGGAGCTGAATAACGTATTCTGCGCCGAGATCATCAGCGGCATGGAGGATATTCTGCGCAGTCATGGATATGCAGCCATTGTCTGTGACTGCAGGACCGATAAGAACCTGGAGAGGGAAGCTGTGGACTTTCTTACCAGGAAGCGCGTGGACGGAATCATCAATATGCCTGTGGATATGACAGGTTCCCATCTGAAAGAGTTTCAGAGAACTGGGAAGCCCATCGTGCTTATTGACCGTATGATCCAGGGACTTTCCTGTGACTGTGTGCTGGTAGATAATGAGATGGCTGCTGAGAAGGCAGTTACCATGCTGGTGGAGCAGGAGCATCATAAGATTGGGCTGATCGGCGGTCCGGATGAGATCTATACTGCCAGACAGCGTATGCTTGGATATATCAAGGCACTGAAGAAGCACGGCATTCCTGTTGATGAGAAGCTGATCTGTCACGGGGATTACACCATTCAGGGCGGCGTTCAGGCTGTGGAAGCCCTGGTGAAGGAGAATCCGGATATGACCGCAGTTTTTGTCACTAATTACGAGATGACTATGGGAGCTGTGATCGGATTGAATGAGATGGGAGTATCCCTGCCAGAGGAGATTTCCATGGTGGGCTTTGACAATCTTCCTTTTGCCCGGGCCTGTCGCCCGGCACTTACCATTGTATCCCAGCCCACAGAGAAGATTGCCCGCGAGACGGCCCAGCTGATGCTGGCACGCCTTGAGGGAAAGGAAGAACTTCAGGAGCCAGTGGTGCGGAAGCTTCAGACCGATATTTTTATGGGGAAATCCATAAGGAGACAAGGATGAGCAAGAACTATTTATTAGGAATTGATATTGGAACCAGTGCCTGTAAGGTGGCTGTGTTTGACAGAAACGGACAGGTAATGGCTTACGCAAATGGAGACTATCCTGTGTATTATCCCAGGGAGGGATGGGTTCAGCAGAATCCGGAGGAATGGTGGCAGGCTGTGTGCGGTGCCATAAAGGAATGCTTAAGCAAAGGAGAAATTTCCCCGGAGCAGATTGCAGGAGTGGGAATCGACGGACAGAGCTGGTCAGCCATAGCCATTGACAAGGATGGAAATGTGCTGACAGATACACCAATCTGGATGGACACCCGGGCACAGGAGATTTGTGACAGACTCAATAATGAAATTGGCAGCGAGAATATTTTTGAAGTTGCTGGTAATTCCCTTCAGCCTTCCTATACTACAGCGAAGATTCTGTGGTATAAGGAGAACATGCCTGAAGTATACAGCAGAATCTACAAGATTCTTCAGTCCAACAGCTTTATTGCCTACAGGCTGACCGGTGCAGTGACACAGGATCTTTCCCAGGGATACGGACTGCATTGTTTTGATATGCGCACTGGTACATGGGATGCGCAGATGTGTGAGAAGCTGGGAATTCCAATGGAATTTCTTCCGGAAATCGTTCCCTGCGATCAGGTAGTAGGAACGGTAAATGAGAAGGCAGCAGCCCAGTGCGGACTTGCAGCAGGCACTCCGATAGTAGCCGGCGGTCTTGATGCAGCGTGCGGTACACTTGGAGCTGGCGTGATCCATCCTGGTGAGACACAGGAGCAGGGCGGACAGGCAGGCGGCATGAGTATCTGCACGGATACCTACAAGGCAGACCCAAGCCTGATCCTGGGATTTCATGTAGTGCCGGGACAGTGGCTCCTTCAGGGAGGCACCACCGGAGGCGGCGGGGTTATGCGCTGGTTCGAGCGGGAGTTCGCAGATTTTGAGAGAAGCCGCAAGGAAGAGACAGGCAAGTCTTCCCTTGACCAGCTCAACCAGATTGCACAGGAAGTACCAGCCGGAAGTGAAGGTGTGGTATTCCTTCCTTATATGTCCGGAGAGCGTTCCCCAATCTGGAACCCATATGCCAAGGGTGTTTTCTATGGCCTTGATTTTTCCAAGACCAAGGGACATATGGTAAGGGCCTGTATGGAGGGCGTTGCATTTTCCCTTCGTCACAATCTGGAAGTGGCAGAGAAGGCTGGGGCTCAAGTGAAGGTGCTCCGTGCAATGGGCGGATCTGCCAATTCCCTTCTCTGGACCCAGATTAAGGCAGATATAACAGGCAAGGATGTAGTAGTGCCTGCTTCTGACACCGCGTCTACTTTAGGGGCTGCGATTCTTGCAGGAGTAGGTGTTGGATTTTATAAAGATTATGAGGAAGCGGTTTCCCTGACGGTCAAGGAGACAAGACGTCACCAGCCGGATCCTTCCAGGAAAGAAGTTTATGACAAGGCATACCGTACATACAGAGAACTTTATGACTCTCTGAAACATATGATGGTGCGGCAGTAAGGAGGTATTTTAAGATGAAAGCAGCAGCTGTAGTTGCAAATGAGGATGTTCAGTATCAGGAAGTGGAAGAGCCACAGGCAAAGCCAGGCTGGGTCAAAATTAAAGTAAAAGCTTCCGGTATCTGCGGATCCGATGTGCCGCGTGTACTGAATCACGGCGTTCATTTCTATCCTATCGTTCTGGGACATGAATTCTCAGGAGACGTTGTAGAGGTTGGAGAGGGCGTTACCAAAGTAAAAGTAGGCGACCGTGTATCCGGTGCACCTCTTCTTCCTTGTATGAAATGTGATGACTGCCAGAACGGAAACTTCTCCCTGTGCAAGCATTACAGCTTTATCGGCTCCAGACAGCAGGGAAGCAATGCGGATTATGTAGTAATTCCAGAGCAGAATGCCATTCCATTTGATCCATCTATTTCCTATGAGCAGGGAGCTATGTTTGAGCCTTCTACTGTTGCCCTTCACGGACTTCTTCAGAATGATTATCAGGGCGGACAGTGTGTGGCAATTTTAGGATGCGGCACCATCGGAATCTTCACTATGCAGTGGGCGAAGATTTTCGGTTCCAAGAAGGTTGTAGTGTTTGATATCAGCCAGGAGCGTCTTGACCTTGCGAAACGTATGGGTGCAGACGCTGTAATCGATACCACCAAAGAGAACTATATGGAAGAGGCTATGGCAATTACTGGCGGTAAGGGCTATGGTTACGTATTTGAGACAGCAGGACAGGTTCCTACCATGCATATGGCATTTGAACTGGCTGCCAATAAGGCTCATGTATGCTTTATCGGTACTCCTCATGCTGACCTTACCTTTACACCGAAGCAGTGGGAGAACATGAACCGTAAGGAATTCAAGCTGACCGGTTCCTGGATGTCCTACAGTTCTCCATTCCCGGGCAAGGAGTGGGATCTTACCGCACACTATTTTGCAACCGGACAGTTGAAATTTGACCCGGGATTTATCTATCGCAAGATGCCTATGAGCCAGGCGCAGGAAGCCTTCCAGCTTTATAAGACACCAGGTCTTGTAAAAGGCAAGATTCTTCTGATGAACGAGGACTGAGCATATGATACTGACAGTAACATTAAATGCTGCAATTGATAAGCGCTATGTAGTAGAGGGCTTTCGCACCGGCGAGGTAAATCGTGTGAAAGAGTGCACCTATGTACCGGGCGGCAAGGGACTGAATGTGTCCAAGCCAGCTTCCATCTATGGGGCAGAGGTAGTGGCTACCGGATTTGCGGGGGGCCACGCTGGTGCCTATATTGAGGATGCACTGAAGCCTTTTGGAATCAGGAGTGCTTTTTACCATGTGGATGCTGAGAGCAGATCCTGCATCAATATCTGGGATGAAGTGAATCAGGTACAGACCGAATTCCTGGAACCTGGATTCACTTTGACAGAGGAGGATTTCGCTGGTTTTGAGGCGAAGTTTCGCCAGCTGGTTCAGGAAGCCAAGGTAGTAGCCATGTCGGGAAGTGTTCCCAAGGGACTGGACGGAACTGCATATCAGCGCCTTGTAAAAATTGTGAAGGATGCTGGAATTCCAGTGATCCTGGACACCAGCGGCAAGCTTCTTGAGATGGGAATTGAGGCTATTCCTACCATCATTAAGCCAAATATTGATGAAATCCGTATGCTTACAGGCAAACGCTGTGATGATATTTCCGAGATTATCGAAGCTGCCAGGGCAATCCACGAGAGAGGCGTGAAGATCGTGGCTGTTTCCCTTGGTGCAGACGGATCCCTTGCAGTGGGAGATGATGGAATTTTCCGTGCCCGTGTTCCGAAAATAGATGCAGTGAATACAGTAGGATGCGGCGATTCCATGATCGCAGGCTTTGCCCTTGGTTTGTCCAAGGGACTCCCGTTAGAGGAGACCCTGCGTCTTGCAAGCGCAATCTCCGCGGCAGCAGCCATGAGAGAAGAGACCGGATTTTTCGTAATGGAAGATATGGAGAAGCTGCTGCCTCAGATTGAGATTACCAGACTGTAATAATAAATATAAAAAATGTGCGAAATGTTAAGGAGGATAAAAAGATGACAATGATCGATCCGGCAATTGTTCCGCAGAGAACACTTTATACTGGCGCGAAGTTGCCAGCAGTAGGAATGGGAACATTTGGAAGTGACCATGCAGATGCAGATGCTGTTTCCGCAGCAGTGGCTGGCGCAATCCGTGTAGGTTACCGTTCCTTTGACTGCGCTGCCTGCTATGGCAACGAGGATATGATCGGACAGGTTTTTGCTGACGCGTTTGCAGAAGGTGTTGTAAAAAGAGAAGATCTGTTCATCGCATCCAAGGTATGGAATGACATGCATGGTGATGGAGATGTACTGATTGCCTGCGCTAAGACACTGAAGGACCTGAAGCTGGATTATCTGGATATGTACTATGTTCACTGGCCATTCCCGAACTATCATGCACCTCACTGCGATGTGGATTCCAGAAACCCTGATTCCAAGCCATTTACAGTAGAGCGTTTCATGAAGACCTGGCGTCAGATGGAGCGTCTGGTAGACATGGGCCTGACCAAGCACATTGGTATGTCTAATATGACCATTCCGAAGCTTGAGGCAGTTCTTCCTCTTTGCAGAATTAAGCCAGCCGCAATTGAGATGGAGCTTCATCCATGCTTCCAGCAGCCAGAGCTGTTTGAGTACTGCCAGAAACAGGGCATTGAAGTAGTTGGATTCTGTCCAATCGGTTCCCCGGAGCGTCCGGAGCGTGACAAGATGCCAGAGGATATTGCAGATATTGAGCTGCCAGAACTGAAGGCAATTGCTGAGGCACATGGCGTTCATCCGGCAGTAATCTGCATCAAATGGGCAGTACAGAGAGGCATTTCTCCGATTCCGTTCTCTTTGAAGGAGAAGAACTACACTATGAACCTGAAGTGCGTAACAGAAGATCCGCTGACAGATGCGGAGATGGAGACAATCCGTTCCTTAGATAAGAACAACCGTCTGATCAAGGGTCATGTATTCCTGTGGGAAGGCGCCAAAGACTGGCACGACCTGTGGGATGAGGACGGCGTTATTGTGAAATAACGCACATCTTGCAGAAAGCCTTTTTCAAACACACTCTAGGAAAACAATAAGATTTCATACAAAAGCTGCAAAGTCCTTGAAGCAAGGGACAACTTTGCAGCTTTTGCTGCCCAATAGCACGTTTCTCGATGCCAGGAAAGACAAATCTTCTTGTGTAATGCGCAAGAAGCAGCGCTTGCTACGCAAACTTAATTCTCGGGTTTTCTGTGAATTTCACATACTCTTAGTTGTTTGGTTTGCATAATGATATGGCATGTGATAATATGATATTTGGTAAATGTTTTGAGGAAATATGGTACAGACCGGCACCGGGGGGAGCCGATCAGATACATACGAATAACAGACAGAAAGGGAAAGCAAAAACTATGTATCGAATTTTACTTGTTGATGATGAAATCCTGGTACGAGATGCGATTAAGGAGAATATTGATTGGAAATCCATGGATTGCGAACTGGTGGGGGACTGCGAGAACGGGAAGCAGGCCGCTGATTTTGTGAAGACCCATCCGGTGGATATTGTTCTTACCGATATTCTCATGCCATATATGGATGGCATGGAATTAAGTCATTTTCTCCACGATAATTATCCGGAAATTGTGATTGTGATCTTCAGCGGTTTCGGGGAATTTGAGTATGCCAAGAAGGCAATCCAGTATAATGTGAGTGAATATATGCTCAAGCCGGTTACCGCCATGGAGCTTCGGGAAGTCATCGGTAAAATGAAGGAGAAGGTTGACCAGCAACGCAAAGAGAAGGAGAAATTAGAATCTCTGACCAAAACCTCTCAGGACTACCATAAGAATGCCCTCGTGATCCGCTCCAAAGCCATTGAGGCACTGGTTGGCTGTACCAGAGATGTTCAGAAAAGCCTGGATGAACTGGCAAAGATGGGGATTTACATGGACAGCTCCTCCTACCGGGTAGCTGTATTTGATATGGATCTGTTTTCTGAGATTCATGAGATTGATATGGAGAAACGGCAGGAAAGTGCCCTGATGGCATTTGTTCTGTTTAATGTGGCAGATGAAATCGTAACCGGAAGAGGAGCTGGAATTGCATATCAGGAAGGCAATAACCGGGTGTGCATTCTCTTTATGGGAGATCATTGCAGGGGATTTTCCCAGGAAACCCATGAAATCTGTGAAGAAATTCAGAATAAAGTAAAAGAAGTAATTGGAATCGAGGTTTCTGCCGGAATTGGAGGCTGGGTTAAAAATCCAGAAGAGCTGATCCATTCCCACGAGCAGGCAGAGAATGCAATTGGACTCCGTTACCTGTTAGGCGGTAATCTTCTGATTGACACAGAAGAACAAAAAGAGGAAAGAAGCCTTTCCCTACAGCAGTCATTAAATGAAATGACAAATGGAATCCGAAATGGGAATCTTCAGGCAGTAAACCATGCCCTGTCTGACATGAAAGAAAAAATTAAAAATGCAAGAGCAGACAAAAGCCAGGCATGTGTGTGCCTTCAGATGATCCTGCGTCATGCGGGAAGCTGCTGGGAGTCTGTGACCTCTGGCGGTGAAGACCTGTTTCACAAAAGAGAGCTGTTGATGGGCAAGGTGACCGAACAGAAGACCTTTGATGAGGCTTTTTTACTGGCAGAGAATTATGTGCATGAAGTATTTGAGAGATGTTTCTCCATGAACAGCTCCAGCGGACAGAAGCAGGCCGTGCTTGCAATGGAATACATCCGCGCACATTATATGGAACAGGAATTAAGCCTGAATGATATCTGTTCCTACCTGAACATCAGTACCAGCCATTTCAGTACTATTTTTAAGGAAGCCACAGGCGGAACGTTCCTGGAATTTCTCAGCCGCATCCGAATGGAGAAGACCAAGGAGCTTCTGGAGCAGACAACCTTGAAGAACTATGAGATTGCAGAGATGGTAGGATTTTCCGACCCTCATTATTTCAGTATTTCCTTTAAGAAAATGACAGGCAAGACACCGACAGAATATGCAAGGGAAAAAAGATCTGTATGAAAAAACGTTTGGTGATGATAGCTGGCGTGTGCGTATGTACACTGATCGCAGCGGCAGGCTTGTATCAGAATTACAGCAAAAATGAAAAATACCAGAAACAGCTGTTTGCCATGGACACTTATATGGAGTTTACCGCATATGGCAGGGGCGGTCAGCAGGCAGTAGAAAAGGCAGCAAAGGAAGTGCAGAGACTGGATGCACTTTTATCAGCACAAAATGAAGAAAGCCAGGTATATGCCCTGAATCAGCGGGGCAGTCTTGAGGTTTCAGATGATCTGGCAGAGATTATCCAGCGCGGGAAAGAAATCTTTCAGGAGACAGACGGCCTTTTTGACGATACGATTTATCCTCTCATGGAGCTTTGGGGCTTTCCTACTGGGGAGTATCATGTTCCATCCGGGGAAGAGATTGAGAACCTTCTTCCTGATGTGGATGGAGGAACGGTAGAAATAAGCGGCAATACCGTAACTCTTGGAGAAGGCCAGCAGATTGATCTTGGAGGAATTGCCAAGGGCTATACAGGAGAAAAACTGACCGAAATTTTTCAGGGATATGGAGTTTCTTCTGCGATGGTGTCCCTGGGCGGAAATATCCAGGCTATAGGGACGAAGCCAGATGGCAGCAGCTGGAGAGTGGGAATCCGTGATCCCAAGGGCAGCCAGCAGGATTATGCAGGGGTTCTTCAGGTGCAGAATGAAGCGGTTGTAACCTCCGGCGGCTATGAGCGGTATTTTGAGGAAGATGGCAGGACCTACATCCATATTATAGATCCGAGGACTGGATATCCGGTAGAGAACGATCTTTTATCCGTGACTATTGTGTCCCCGGATGGAACGCTTGCAGACGGACTTTCTACAGCCCTTTATATTATGGGCTATGATAAGGCGGTTCAGTTCTGGGAGCAGCACCAGGATGAATTTGATGTGATTTTGATTACTGCAGATGAACAGATTCACGTCTCGAAGAAGCTTCAGGACAGTTTTCAGTCAGACAAGAACTGGGAGACGATTGAGTAAGCAGGGAGAGACCCATGAATAAAAAGAACAGAAATACAAACTTCGCCATAGGATTCAAGAGTATTCAGAGCACCATATTTGCAGCAGTCTCTGTTCTGGTTCTTTGTGCCGTGATCGTGGCTACTTTTGTTTCCGTAAGATACACCAATTCTGCGATTTATGAGAATTCCGCAATCTACACCCAGACCATTATCAAACAGCTGAACCAGAACATTGATTCTTACATTACTTACATGGACAATATCGATTCTGTTATTGCCAAGAGCCAGGATGCCTACCAGCTTTTGTATCAGAAAATAGGGGAAGACGATGCAGTAAAGGAAGGCCACAAAAAACGTCTTCTGGAACAGTTCAGCACCATTCTGAAGGGCCGCGGAGATATCTGCAATATTGGAATCGTTCAAAAAGACGGGGTTATGCTGATAAACAGCGGCTACCAGGCCATTAACCCGGATCTGGATCTGTCTACACAGGAATGGTACACAAATGCAGTGGACAATTACAATCAGTATAATCTCACTTCTTCCCATGTGCAGCATGTGATCAAGGGGCAGCGCCCGTGGGTGATCACCTTAAGCCGGGAGGTCCATAATTTCTACGGCACAGGGAACAGTGACGGTGTGGTATTTATTGACTTGAATTACAGCGCCATCAGTGAGCTGTGTGACCAGAACAGCATTGGTGACAAGGGATACGTGTTTATTCTGGATCAGGACGGAAACATTGTTTATCATCCCAGCCAGCAGCAGCTTTACAATGAGCTGCAGACAGAGAACATCGATATTGTTATGAATGCGGATTCTGATACCGTGGTCACAGGCGAGGGGGATGATGAGAAGGTTTATACTTTTTCCCATTCTGACATTACAGGCTGGACTGTTGTAGGCTGCATGAATATGGCAGAGCTGTTAAAGAGCAGCAGGGAAGCCAACAATATTTACGTCATGACTGCAATTGTGCTGATTGCCATTGCCATGCTGATTTCAAGCTTTGTAGCCAGAAGCATTACCCTTCCCATCCAGAAGCTTCGTGATTCCATGGAGAAGGTGCAGGAAGGAGACTTTAAGGCAGCAGATGTCGTGATTCCTTCTAAGAATGAGATTGGCAGCCTGACCACATCCTTTAATGTAATGACACACAAGATCGAGGACCTGATGGCACAGAACGTACATGAACAGGAGCAGAAGCGAAAGAGTGAGCTGAAAGCTCTTCAGTCCCAGATCAACCCTCATTTTTTGTATAACACATTGGATTCTATTATCTGGATGGCAGAGGGAAAGAAATATGAAGATGTTGTGCTTATGACGGCTTCTCTGGCAAGGCTTTTGCGCCAGAGCATCAGCAATGAGGATGAGACTGTTCTCATCGGCCAGGAAATCCAGTATGTAAAAAGCTACCTGACCATCCAGAAAATGCGCTACAAGGATAAGCTGGAATTCGAGATTCACGTAGATCCTTCTATTATGAATACCCACATTGTGAAGCTAACACTGCAGCCCATTGTGGAGAATGCCATTTATCATGGCCTGAATTACAAGGAGTCAAAGTGCCGACTTCGGGTAACCGGTGACCAGAGAGGTCAGGAGGCAGTGCTTGAGGTTTCCGATGACGGCGTAGGAATGGATGAGGAGACCTTAAAACATATTTTTGAGAAGCATAAAGTAAATTATCGTTCCAATGGAGTGGGAGTGTACAATGTGCAGAGAAGGCTCTCCATGTACTATGGAAAGGATTATGGTCTGCGCTATAAGAGTGAGAAGGGCAAAGGAACTACGGTCACAGTGGTAATTCCCATGGAGCAGGAGGAACATGATGAAGAAGCGTAAACAATGGATTTTGCTGTTTTGCATCGCACTGACTGTCTGTCTTGCTTCCGGGGCGATGCTGTATGTCCGGCAGAAAAACAACAATAAAAAATGGTCCCTGATCTATATTCCCAAGACTGAAGACGGAACCAATGACTTCTGGACCTCCTTAATTTCCGGCACAAGGATGGCGGCTCAGGAATGCGGAGCCTCCCTTACCATTCTGGCACCGGAGCGGGAGCAGGATGTGGAGCGCCAGAATGAGTTTCTGGCAGAGGCCATTGAAGAGAATCCAGATGCTATTTTATTTTCTCCGTCCAGTTTTGATGCATCCGATGAGCTTTTGCAGGAAGCAAAGGAAAAAGGAATTAAGATCACATTTATAGATTCCTACACAGAAAGCAATATTCAGGATATGACAGTTGCTACAGATAATCTGGAAGCCGGAAAGCTTCTTGGAGAATATGCAAGGACTCTTCTGAATGAGAATTCCAGGATTGCCATTGTCAGTCATGTAAAGGGCGTATCTACTGCTGTAGAAAGAGAACAGGGATTTCGGGAAGGGCTTGGAGATTACAATAAGAATGTGGTGGAAGTGGTATACTGCAATTCTCTGTTTGATAAGGCATCTCAGCTTACAGAGGCTCTCATAGAAAAGTATCCGGATCTGGAGATGGTTGCCGGCATGAATGAGTACTCTGCTGTCGGCGCGGCAAGAGCGGTGCAAAAGTGCGGAAAAGAGGGGGAAATTCAGGTGGTGGGTGTGGACAGCTCCCAGGAAGCAGTTCAGCTTATGGAAAAAGGTGTTTTCAAGGGAATTGTGGTCCAGAAAGCTTTTAAAATGGGATATCTGGGCGTAATGGAGACTGTGCGCATGCTTAAAGGAAAACCATATGATGAGAATGTAAATTCCGGCTGCCAGCTGGTAACACCGGAAAATATGTATTCCAGTGAAATCGAAAAGTTGATTTTTCCTTTCAATGTATTAGGGGCAGATTAAAATAGTATAACTGTTCATATTTTCCGTAAAAGGTTAAATATTTATGGCCATACCGTAAATATTTAACCTTTTTCTGTAAAATATTCTATTACAATTGTGCAGGATTCACGTTATTATATAGAAAACGCAGAGAGTGCGAAAACGTTGCTGCTCACAGATAAGGTTCGTAAAGCTTATGAAAAAGTGGACGGCAGCAAAAACTTAAGGAGGGTGAAAAGTTGGAAAAGTTAAAACAAAATCCAATTGTGAAAAAGCTCGGCCTGAACAGAATCCTGCTTGTATGTATTCTGGTTCTCATGTTCGTAGTTTTCAAGGCAGTACTCGGAAGTAAATTCCCGGTTGGCGACAGTATCAAGTCCACCTTGAACTATGTATACTTCCTGGGCTTCTTATCACTTGGAGTAACATTTGTAATTGCGACAGGAGGAATCGATTTCTCCATTGGACCGGTTATGTTCTGCTGTGCACTGGTTTCCGGTTACTGCATGACATCTTATGGAGTTCCCTGTGCGGCTGCTATGGTACTTTGTATACTTATCGGTCTTGCATTTGGTACCTTCAATGGCTGGCTGGTATCTTATATGTCAGTTCCGCCATTTATCGTTTCCATGGCATCTATGAACATTGCAAAAGGTATTGCTTCTGTATTTACCAAAACTCAGTCAGTCAGCTGGCCACAGAGTTCTGATCCGGTGAACGGATGGTTCCGTAATATTACTTCTTATAACGGATTCCCGGTTGGTCTTGTGATTTTCCTTGCAATGGCTGTGATTTGCGGATTGGTTCTTTATAATACAAAGCCTGGCCGTTATATCCTTTGCCTTGGATCCAACAGTGAGGCAGTTCGTCTTTCCGGTGTTAACACCAGAAAATGGAGAATGCTTGCTTATATGATCTGCGGATTTCTGGTAGGAATCGGAGCACTGTTCTTCGTAGCAACTTATACAACCGTTCAGCCAGGATATGGCGATCAGTATAACAACGAGGCAATTGCAGGCTGTGTAATGGGTGGTACATCCATGGTTGGTGGACTTGCTTCCATCGGCGGTACTGTAATTGGTGTGTTCATCATCTCTCTTCTTCAGCAGGGAATCATGGCATTTGGTCTTGGTAAAGGACAGCAGATGATCATCACTGGTATCATTGTTATTGTAGCAGTTTACGCTGACGTTTCTGCAAGACGCAGAAAGAACTGATCATAAGGGAGGATTCGACAATGGGTGAAGTTATTTTAACTATGAAGGATATTGATAAGTCCTTTCCTGGAGTTCATGCCCTGGATCATGTTAATTTCGAGGTGAAACGCGGTGAAGTACATGCACTTATGGGAGAGAACGGAGCCGGAAAGTCTACACTGATGAAGGTGCTTACCGGTATTTATCAGAAGGATTCCGGAACAATTACATATAAAGGCAAAGAAACAGAATTTCACAATACCCGTGAAGCTCAGGATGCCGGAGTTGTAATCGTACATCAGGAATTGAATATGATCGGAGATCTGACAGTTGCACAGAATATTTTTATCGGACGTGAGCCGAAAAAAGGTATCCGTGTAGATGACAAGAAGATGATCGAGGATTCCAAGAAGCTGTTCCAGGATTTGAATATTGAAATTGATCCAAGAGAGAAAATGAGCAACCTTACCGTTGGTAAGCAGCAGATGTGCGAGATCGCAAAAGCGATTTCCCACAAAGCAGAGGTTATCATCTTTGATGAGCCTTCCGCAGCTCTTACTGAGAAAGAGATTGCAGATTTATTTGAGATCATCAAGGATCTTCGTAAGAAGGGACTTGGTATCGTATATATCTCACATCGTATGGATGAGATTAAGGTTATTACAGACCGTGTAACTGTCATGCGAGACGGTGGTTATGTAGGAACTCTGATCACAGCTGAGAGTTCAAAAGAAGATATCATCAATATGATGGTTGGCCGTGTTATTTATGAAGATCCGAAGGAACACAGCATGGTTGCTCCTGATGCACCTGTAGTTCTTAAGGTTGAGCATCTGAACGCAGGTAAGATGGTTCAGGATGTAAGCTTCGAGCTTCATAAAGGTGAAATCCTTGGCTTCTCCGGTCTTATGGGTGCTGGACGTACTGAGACCGCAAGAGCACTGTTTGGTGCTGATCCGAAGCAGAGCGGTACGATTTCCATTATGGATAAATCAGGACAGCTTCGCGAGGTTACCATCAACAGCCCACAGGATGCAGTTAAATATGGTATTGGTTATCTGTCTGAGGACAGAAGAAGATATGGTGTTGTTGTTCAGAAATCTGTAACAGAGAATACTACTCTGGCTACAATGGAAGAGTTCTGCAATGGTTTATTCATCAATAAGTCCAAAGAGAAAAAAGTCACAGAGAAGTATGTCAAAGAGCTTGCAACAAAAACACCTACCACAGATCAGCTGGTTGTAAATCTTTCCGGTGGTAATCAGCAGAAGGTAGTTATTGCAAAATGGCTTACCCGTGACAGTGAAATCCTGATCTTCGATGAGCCAACCAGAGGTATTGACGTTGGCGCCAAGAACGAGATTTACAAATTAATGAGTAAACTTGCAGCAGAAGGAAAATCCATTATTATGATTTCTTCTGAAATGACAGAGATTCTCCGAATGAGTGACCGTATCATCATCATGTGCGAAGGTAAAGTAACAGGAAATATTGATATTTCCGAAGCAACCCAGGAGCGCATCATGGATAAGGCTACACGGAATATCGAATAAGGAGGGCGTCATGACTAAGAAGAAAAAAAGTATTTTAAGTGATCAAAGATTTGTTGTTTTGCTGGTTATCATTGCGCTGTCTGCTGTATTTTCCTTCATGAGTAAGGAATTCAGACAGTATACCACAATCCTTAGTATGTTAGATTTCTCATACTATGATCTTTTGATGGCAATCGGTGTTACATTCCCGCTTATTACCGGTGGTGTAGACCTGTCAATCGGAACTGGTATGGTATGCTACGCGCTGATCGGCGGAACTCTTATAAGAAACAACAATGTTCCTGTATTAGCAGCAATGCTGATTTGTATTGTACTCGGAATTTTAATCGGTACATTGAATGGTGTTCTCATTGGTATTATGAATCTGCCGCCATTCCTTGCTACTCTTTGTACCTGTATGATTACCCGTGGTGCCGGTTCTCTTTGCAGTGCTACACCATGGCCTACACTGAATCAGCCAGGCGGATGGTTCCACTCTATCTTTAAGCTGACAATTGGTCAGGGAAGAAGTGCTTCCCGTTATCCAATCGGTTTCCTGTGGATGATTCTTCTGGTAATCCTGATGGAGTTCGTTCTGAACCATACTAAATTCGGACGTTACACCATCGCAATCGGTTCCAACAAAGAAGCAGCAGCTCTTTCCGGAATCAATGTTAAGTTCTATCATGTAATGGTATATGTTGTATGCGGTCTGTTTACAGGACTTGCAGCTATCGCATATGCAGCAGTAACTCCTACTGTACAGCCTGGTACAGGTGCCGGACTTGAGATGGATGCAATCGGCGGTGTATTCGTTGGTGGTGTTGCAGCTTCCGGTGGTTACGGATCTGTAGTAGGAACTTTAGTTGGTATTTTCGTTATCATGCTGCTTAAGACCGGTCTTCCATATGTTGGTCTTCAGGCGAACTGGCAGCAGATCATCACAGGTCTTGTACTGATCGTTGCAGTACTGATCGATATTCTGAAAGAAAAGAAAAGCGCAAAATAACAATTGAATATGTGAGACCAGCTGCAAGGCAGCTGGTCTGAGTGAAACATTTATAATGGATGTGAAGCGTCAAAGAGGTGTAATGGCGTATCATCATAAAAAACTATATAATTTATTTCAAGGAGGAAGTAGAAATGAAAGCAAAAAAAGTTATGGCATTAGTACTCTGTGCAGCAATGGTATCTGGTTTAGCAGCAACAACTGTTATGGCAGCTCCGGAAGATCAGTTTGATGGTCTTACAGCTAACGAAGCTTATGAGTTCCCAATGATGGTTAAATCCTTCCAGGCTACATACTGGGAAGCAGCTATGAAAGGTATGGACAAAGCTGCTGAAGAATTAGGCGTAACTTATACCGCACAGGGACCGAACAGTGAGTCCGATATCGCTGACCAGGTTAACATGATTAACACAGCAATCGCAGCTAACCCAGTTGGTTTAGGACTTGCAGCTTGCGATACCTCTTCTGTACAGGAAGCTCTTCAGACATGTGTTGATAAGGGAATCCCGGTTGTTACATTTGATACAGGTATCACAGATGCTCCAGAAGGCTCTGTAGTTTGCGAAGTTTGCACAGACAACGCACAGGCTGGTGCTGTAGCTGCTGAGAATATGTATCCGGCAATCAAAGACGTTATCGCAAATGCTGAGGGACAGGTTATCATCGGTGAGGTTAACCAGGATGCTACAGGTCAGAATATCCAGCAGCGTGGTACAGGATTCATCGATAAGATGATCGAGCTTGTTAAAGCTGATGGAAAAACAGTAGCAGTTAAAGGTAATGAGTTCTATGTAAACGCAGCAACAGGTGCTGACGCTACAGAAGCTGATGCAGACGTTGTTATCCAGGTTGCAGTTCCGGCACAGACAACTGTAGAGCTTTGCTCCACAGAGGCTCAGGCTATCCTTTCTCAGGAAAACTGCATCGCTATCTTCGGTTCCAACCAGGTTTCCGCAGAGGGTGTTCTTGCAGCTAACGCTAACCTGAACGTTCTTGGTTCTGACGCAGCTAACGGCGACGTTATCGGTGTTGGTTTTGACGCTGGTTCTATCATTAAAGCAGCTGTAACAGATGGCACATTCCTTGGTGCAGTTACACAGTCTCCTCTGATGATGGGATACTATGCAATCTACGCTCTGACAGCAGCAGCTAACGGACAGGAGCTTGAGGATGTTCCTACAGCTGGTTACTGGTATGATGCTACAAACATCGACGCAGAAGACATCGCTCCAAACCTTTATGACTAATCAGAAATAAAGAGACGAAGAAACGTCTAGTGTTTGCAGGCATTTGAACTGTGAATAAAACAGACCCCCGGGGCAATGCCCTGGGGGTTTTCTGCTAAAGAAAAAATATGTGGCTTTATCTGCAAAAACTGAGAGCATTTGCAAATAAGGACACTTTTTTGGACAAACAAGGGTCTTATATATTAATAAAGAATATAGTACTATGGTATCATCAAATATGAATGAGACTGCATTTATGAACAAGCAGGAAAGCAAAGTACAAATATTCGCTTTACAATCATGCAGTATGTTACTGTATACAGTAACTGCACACATACATATTTAGGAGGTTTTATAAAATGGCAAAATATTATCTGGCAGTAGACATTGGAGCATCCAGCGGACGACTGATTCTGGGACATCTTGAGAACGGAAAGATGGAGCTTGAAGAGGTTCACCGTTTTGAAAACGGAATGGTAAAGAAAGATGGAGAGCTTTGCTGGGAATTTGACAGACTTTTCAAGGAAATCAAAAATGGCCTTAAGAAATGTAAAGAAATCGGCAAGATTCCGGTAAGCATGGGTGTAGATACCTGGGGCGTTGACTTCGTACTGATGGACAAGGATGACAAGGTTCTTGGAAATACCGTTGGATATCGTGACCACAGAACAGAGGGAATGGACGAGGAAGTTTACAAGATCATCTCTCTTGAGGATCTTTACGCACGTACCGGAATCCAGAAGGCAATCTTCAACACTGTATATCAGCTGATGGCAGTAAAGAAGAAACATCCGGAGTACTTAGAGCAGGCTGAGACTATGCTTCACGTACCGGATTATTTCCACTATCTCCTCACAGGCCAGAAGACCTGCGAGTACACAGAGGCAACTACTGGACAGCTGGTTAGCCCTGAGACAAAGGATTGGGACTACGAACTGATCGATATGCTTGGATATCCGAGAAAAATGTTCCAGAAGCTGATCATGCCGGGAACAAGCATCGGACACTTCACTGAGGAAGTAAAAGCAGAGGTTGGATTTGACGTAGAGGTTGTAGCACCTGCTACACATGATACCGGTTCTGCAGTTCTTGCAGTTCCTGCAAATGACGACGATTTCATTTACATCAGCTCCGGAACATGGTCTCTGATGGGTATCGAGAGAGAGAAAGCAGACTGCTCCAAGAAGAGCTGTGAGATGAACCTGACCAACGAGGGCGGCTATGCAGGAAGATTCCGTTATCTGAAAAATATCATGGGTCTTTGGATGATCCAGTCCGTTCGTCATGAATTTGATGACAAATACGGATTCGCAGAGATCTGCCAGATGGCAGAGGAAGCCAAGGATTTCCCATCCAGAGTAGATGCTAATGATGAGTGCTTCCTTTCCCCTGACAACATGACTGAGGAAGTGAAGGATTACTGCCGCAGAACCGGACAGAAGGTGCCGGAGACATTAGGCGAGATCGCAACTGTGATCTACACCAGCCTTGCTGAGTGCTATGCAAAGACAGCCAGGGAACTGGAAGAGATGACAGGCAGAACCTACAGCCGTATCCACGTAGTTGGCGGCGGCTCCAATGCAGGCTACCTCAATGAGCTGACAGCTAAGGCAACTGGCAAGGAAGTTCATGCAGGTCCTGGAGAAGCAACCGCGATCGGCAATATTACCGCTCAGATGTTAAAAGCAGAAGAGTTCAAATCTATCGAAGAGGCTCGTACCACAATTCATGAGTCCTTTGGAATTAAGGTATATCAGGCTTAATTAGAAAAAGAAATTGTGACGCACATCCTGCAGAGAGCCTTTTTCAAACAAGCTTCAGGATATACAAGTGTATGTATGATAGCACCTGTGAATTGCTCACCGGTGTACAATATATCAAATAAAACAGGAGGTACTACTATGTTAGTAAACACAAAAGCAAAAGTTGGTGTATTTTCTATTGCTTTAGGAGCATATCTGCCTCAGTTCCCGTCACTGGTACCTGAGTTTGAAGCTCAGTATGAAGCATTTAAGAAAACAATTCCGGATACTGTAGAGATCATTGATGGAGGAATGGTAACAACCAAAGAGCAGTCTATGGTTGCAGGAGATAAATTCCGTGCAGCAGACGTTGACCTTGTTTTCCTTCAGATGCTGACCTACGCTACATCCTACAATATGCTGCCGGCAATCCGTGACCTTGACGTTCCGGTTGTTCTGGTAAACGTTCAGAAGCTGAAAGCTCTGGATTATGATCACACAGACATTGCTGCATGGCTTGGTGAAGGCTATGCCTGCGGTGCTGTTGGAGAAGCTGTTGCTGACCTTGAGAGAGCCGGCAAGAGACACGCTGTTATCACAGGTGTTGTAGAAGGCGGAGATCCAGGCGTTCAGGCTGAGATCGAAGACTGGTGCAAGGCTGCTCAGGTAAGAAGAAGATTCCGTGACACCAACATTGCACAGATCGGAAGACCTTACCCAGGTATGATGGACCTTTACATTGATGAGACTAACCTGTACAACAGAATGTTCCTCTACACCAAACAGTTCGACTGGGAGAAGATGTGGGCAATCGCTGATGATATCACAGATGAGGATGCAATCCGTGCAAAAGCTCAGGATATCCTTGATACCTTTGATATCGAAGGCGGCGGAACCATTGAGAAAGTATGGGATATGGCCAAATACGTTGTAGCATTTGAGAAATGGGTAAAAGATGAGCATCTTGGAATGATCGCTTCCCATTACGACGGATTTGCACAGGGCAAGGCTGGTGTTCTTGACAGTATGCTGATCCCGGCATTCTCCATGCTGATCAAACAGGGTACTGCATGTGCTGTTGAGGGCGACATGAAGGTTGCTATGGCAATGAGTATTCTGAAAACAATTTCCGGTACCGGCCAGCTTTCCGAGATGTACTCCATTGACTTCAACGATGACATCTGCATTATCGGTCATTCCGGAAGCGGTGATGCTGACATCTCCGACAAGAAGCCTACCATGAAGATCGTACCAGTATTCCACGGCAAAACAGGCGGCGGATATCTGACACAGTTCTATCCATACACAGGCCCGGTTACCTATCTTGCAATTACACAGGATGCTGACGGACATTTCAAATTCGTTGTTGCTGAGGGCATCAACGAGGAAGGACCGATCCTTTCCTTCGGTGATACCAACATGAGAACACGTTTCACATGCGGCGCAAGAGAGTTCGTAAACCGTTGGAGCGAAGCAGGCCCGACACATCATATGGCTGCTGCAACAGGAAGACATATCGATACTCTTCTGAAAGTTGCCAAGATCTTCAACATTCCGGTTGATATCGTAACAAGATAATTGCGGTAATAATAAGACCATCATATGGTTTTGTACACATATTCATATTCAGCGAAAGGGAGAGCCTGCGGACTCTCTCTTTTGCTGTCCTGAAAAAAATTGCCCTGGAAGCTTTCTCCCAGGGCAGTTATCATTTCGTCTCTGTATTTATTTGTTCCTCTGAAATCCCATCCTTCTTTGCAGGAAAACGAATCTGCACTTCTGTTCCAGATCCAAGCTTGCTGGAATAGGAAAGTCCGTACTGGTCTCCATAGAGAACCTGAAGCCGTCTGTGCGTATTGTAGATGGCAATATTGGTTCCTCCGGAAACGCTGGTTCCCTCACCGGAAAGAATCACAGGCAGCTTATCCGGTGCAATTCCCACACCATCGTCAGAAATGAGAAGCACCACATCCTTATCCTCCATCCATCCGGTAAGAACAATGGTACCGGACTTGGTTGGCGTCTCCAGAATACCGTGAAGCACTGCGTTTTCCACAACCGGCTGCAGGGTAAGCTTGGGAATCTGGTACTCCATCAGCTCATCCGGAATATCCGAAATAAAGGAAATGCTGTCGTGATAACGCATGTTCTGCAGATGCACATAGATGGAAACATGTTCTTCTTCTTTGGCAATGGTGCTGATTCCCTTCTTGCGGCTTAAGGTCAGCTTATAAAAACGGGAAAGGCTCTGCACCGCGTTGCACACCTCGGAAGTACGTCCCTGATGCGCCATCCAGTTGATCATATCCATGGTGTTGTAAAGAAAATGGGGATTGATCTGTGCCTGCAGGGAATTAAACTCCGCAATGCGAAGATCCTCCGCAGCCTGTGCCTGCTTTTCCATCAGCTGGTTCATCTTGCGGGTCATATAGTTGTAGGTGTCGATCAGATCACCAATCTCATCGTGGGCATCCGGGCTGTCCATGGGAACTGGCGGCCCGTGCCGTACTGTACGCATCTGGCTGATGACAGAAGAAATTCGTCCGGTAATAGATTTGGACAGGGTGCTTGCCAGGAAAAAGGCCAGGGCCAGCACTGCAATATAAATAGCCAGGAACTGAAGCACCAGAATATTGCTCTGCGTGATCAGCGGCTGGGAAGGAAGGACCGTCACCATAAACCATCCGGGCTGCCGGATCCGGTAAAATCCAACATAAACTGTCTTTCCAAGGATTTCCTGCTCCACATAGCTGTTGGAAGACATATAGGATTCCATGATCTTGTCGTAATCCAGCCAGTATATTCCGGCAAGGGAATCGCTGGAAGCAGATACCAGGTTGTTTCGCTCATTCATAATATAGGAAACGCTGCCGTCCAGAGTGAGATTTTCCGACAAAATCTGGTTGAAATCATAGCCGGAGTAGTAAACCGCTATGTAAGCATCATAGGTTCCGCTGTCATAGATCACGGAAGCATGGGTAATGTAGGCCTGGTCTCCGTATGCTTTCTTTTCCTGTGCACCAAGATAAAAGGAAGGGCAGAACAGCTGGGCTGCCCGGGTTCCTCTGAAAATTCCGTACCAGTAGGTTCCCTTGGCCTGTTCCAGGGAAAGGAAGGTATCCTTCAGATGATCAGAATTCAAAAACGCATCCACATCAGCTGAGGCTTCCTTTGGAACCTCCATATAAATTTTTACATTGGTCACAGGTGTGTCCTGGGTCAGCTGCCTGATCAGGTCTGAAAAATCCGCTGCGTCCTCAGACTCCGCCAGATCCGGAAAGGAATCGGTTATGGTATTTTTGAAAAGAGTCTGGTAAAAATCCAGAGAAGAGATCTCCGTGCTCACATCCAGGATCTTCTGGAGAGATTCCTCGATCAGCGGCGCCGTCTGTGCAGAGCGGTCCTGTTCCTGGCGGATGGTATAGGAGACCACCATGTCATAGGCATTTCCATAGAAAAAGAAAATAATGGCAATTGCAGGAATTGCCACGATCACAAGAAGTACCAGGGTGAACTTGGACTGTAGGTTCAAATCCTGGTACCATTGCTTGATTGTCCGCAAAGTTCATCCCCCCTTTCTGTCATCCCATTTTCTCTCTGTACTCAGAGGGGGAAAATCCGGTATACTTCTTGAAGCTCTTTCCGAAGTAATTGCCATCGCTGTAGCCTACCTGAGAAGAGATGTCTGCAATCTTATATCTGGGGTCGGAAAGCAGCTGCTTGGCTTTTTCCATGCGGAACTCCGTAAGATACTGATTCAAAGTCTGTCCAGTCTCATTTTTAAAGAAGGTACACACATAGGAAGTGGACAAAAATACATGGTCGCTGATATCCTTCACAGACAAGGTCTCGTTCATGTACTTCTGGCTAATGTAATCTTTGATCATGAAAATTGTGGAGTTTTCTTCCGCTGTATTATCCACTGCCTGGAAAAAGGCCTCTGTTTTGCGGACCAGCTTCTGATGGAGTTCGCCAAATGAGAAAATTTTCTCAAGGGCATCAATCAGGTTTTCCTGTTTGTCAGAAAGGGTCAGCTTCAGCTGCCGCGCCGCTTCCTCCAGGGAACGGAAAAGCTTGTAATACAGATCCTTTGCCTGATTGGGAAGAATATTCTGGTTGCGTCCAAAGTATTCCATAAGCTTATCCAGAAAAAGAGTAGTCCCTTCCTGGTCCTTGGCTGTGAGGAGGGTAAGAAGCTCATGCTCCGGATGGGCAGGAAGCTCCGGCTTGTTCCAGGCAGACGGTGCTTCATGGAATGGAGACAGGAAGGTTCCGGCCGGGAAAAAGAAGCTGTTCTGCAGCAGGATGACCGCGGAGGTATAGGACTGATAGGCTTTTGAAATGCCAGTCAGGGTGTCCCCTGCCGCAATGCAGAAGCGGGAATAGCGGGAATAAAGCTTGCAGAAGAACTCCTCAATGCTTTTCCTGGCGGCAGGACCGGGAGCCGGGCCAAACAGGAAATAAACCATATACTGCACGCGCTTTTCCGCAAAAATACAATCTATATGGAAAGTTTTCAGAAATTCCCGCACAGACATGTACATGGCACCAGCTTCATTAATAGGAAGTTCTTCTTCCGTTTCTGTTTTCAGAACAATGGCAGTAAAGCTGGTAGATGGGCTTATGGAAAGGGAAAGCTCTGCCAGCAGCTGGTCAATGTTTTCTTTTGCGTGAGCGTAAGGCTGGGTAAGCAAAAGGGCCAGGCGGGAGGCATTTTCCATGGAATGGATGGATTCGTTGTGTCTGGTCCGCTTTCTTTCCAGGCAAAGATCCCTGGCCTCGATCACAGCATCCTGGATTTCCAGAGGATCCAGAGGCTTCTCAATATAGTTGACTGCCTTTAACTTAATGGCAGCCTTCAAATATTCTTTATCTGAGTATCCGCTCATAAAAACAGGAACCACATCGGGAAGAATGGTTTCCAGCTGCTCTAACATCTGGATCCCGTCAAGTCGGGGCATGCGCACATCGCACAGGATAATATCCGGCTTATGCATGCGTGCCATTTCCAGGCCGTTCATGCCGTCATCCGCCTGAAGTACTTCATCGATTCCGATAGACTGCCAGTTTATAGAAGAAATCACACCCACACGGGTCAGCTCTTCGTCATCTACGATTAGTAATTTCATGATAAAACTCCTTTAAAGGGTGAAAATGCATGTATCTATCATATCACAATTATATCTAAAATACGAGACGCAAACCGCCTGGTTTTGTGGAAAATTCATTTGTCAGTGGAAAATTTTACCCATTAAGTGGAAAATATTTTACCCTGTTTCAAAATATTTTCCCATTTCCAAACAAATTGCCTAATGATAGAATAGAACCAGATCAAGAAAGGGAGGAGAAAAAGCCGTGTCTGAATATGTTCTTGAATTAAAAGGCATTACGAAAATTTTCCCCGGCGTTAAAGCACTGAACAACGTACAGTTCCAGTTAAAGCCTGGCGAAGTTCACGCACTGATGGGCGAAAACGGTGCAGGTAAATCTACCTTCATTAAAGTAATTACCGGTGTACATAAAGCAGAGGAAGGCGAAATGTACCTGTTTGGCCAGAAAGTGGATTTCAAAGGACCTAAGGATGCACAGGAAGCAGGAATCGCAGCTGTTTACCAGCACCCAACATCCTATCCACACTTAACCGTGGCCGAGAATATTTTTATGGGACATGAGATCAAGAAGAATCACATGATCCAGTGGAAAGCAATGAATGAGGAAGCCAACAAGCTTCTGAAACAGCTGAATGCAGACTTCGATTCTACAGCTGAGATGGGAACCTTAAGTGTTGCCCAGCAGCAGATGGTCGAGATCGCCAAGGCATTATCCACAAATGCAAAGATCGTCATCCTGGATGAGCCTACCGCATCTCTTACAAAGAGAGAATCCGAGGAACTCTACAGAATCGTAGATCAGTTAAGAGAAAAAGGAGTTTCCATTATCTTCATTTCCCATCGTTTTGAGGATATGTACCGTCTGGCAAGCCGAGTTACCGTATTCCGTGACTCCCAGTACATCGGTACCTATGATGTAGATGGAATCACCAATGCAGACCTGATCAAAGCCATGGTTGGCCGTGAGATCAAGGATCTGTTCCCGAAACCGGAAGTTAAGATCGGTGATGAGATGCTTCGTATCGAGCATTTATCCCGTACTGGATATTTCAAAGATGTTTCCTTCAATGTACATGCCGGCGAGATCGTTGGCCTTACAGGTCTTGTTGGCGCAGGTCGTACAGAGGTTGTGGAAAGCGTCTGTGGAATCACCAGACCAGATGAAGGAAAGGTTTATCTGGAAGGCAAGGAAGTACATATCAAACAGCCATCTGAGGCAATGGAGAAAGGAATCATCCTTCTTCCTGAGGATCGTCAGAAGGAAGGTCTGATCATGAGCTGGGGACTTGGAAGAAACGTAACCCTTCCGACCATCAGCAAATATGCAAAGAAAGGCTTCAATGACGAGAAGGCAGAAAGAGATCTTTCCAAGAGACTTCTCGAGGAAGTTGATACAAAGGCAGTGGATATTTTCCAGCCTGCAAGCTCTCTGTCAGGTGGTAACCAGCAGAAGGTTGTAGTTGCCAAGGCGCTTAGCCAGGAAATGAAGGTTGTCATCATGGACGAGCCGACCAAGGGTGTTGACGTTGGTGCTAAGGCTGAGATTTATGCAATCATGGGTGACCTTGCAAAGAAAGGCTACGCGATCATCCTGATTTCTTCTGAAATGCCTGAGATCCTTGGAATGGCTGACCGAATCGTTGTAATGTGCAACGGACGCAAGACTGGTGAGCTTGACCGCGGAGAAGCAACTCAGGAGATGATCCTTGAGCTGGCTATGGAGAAAGGTACATCAGGAAAGGGGGCAGCTAAATAATGGAAAAGAAATCTTTCATGAAAAAGCTGACAGGTTCCCGTGAAGCACTGCTTGCAGTGATCCTGGTTCTGCTTTTCGTAGTAATTACAATCATCAGCCCGTCATTCCTTACATTTAAGTCTCTGACGGATATGCTGAAAAACAACGCCGTAACAATGGTAATGTCACTTGGTATGCTGTGCGTTATGCTGGTAGGCGGAATCGATATTTCCATCATGTCTACACTGGCACTGACCGGTATGTCAATTGGTATGCTTCTGAAATATGACCACATTTCCAGTACTTTCCTGGCATTTGTGATCGCACTGGCAATCGGAATCGCATGCGGCTTCCTGGTAGGTCTTGTAATCTCCAGAGCTGACGTTCCTCCGATCATCGCAACAATGGGCTTCATGTACATCTACCGTGCAATGGGATATCTTGTTTCCCACAACGGTGAGTGGGCAAGTGCAGCAGCCCTTGGTAAATTTAAAGATTTTGCAACAACAAAATTCCTGGGAATGAGCCTTGTAATCTGGGTGATCATCTTCTGCTATGCAGTATTCTTCGTATTCATGAAGTGGACAACACTTGGAAGAAGAATCTACGCAGTAGGAAGCAACCCAAGTGCAGCTGAGGTTTCAGGTATCAATGTAAAGAACATTAAGCTTCTTGTTTACACCATCATGGGTCTTCTTGCTGGTCTTGGCGGAGCCCTTCAGGTTTCTATTTACGCTTCCGCAATGCCTGATATGCAGCAGGGCGGTGAGATGGATGTTATTGCAGCCTGTGTTATCGGCGGTGTAAGCATGAGCGGTGGACGCGGTACTGTACTTGGTGCATTACTTGGTTCTTTAATCCTTGCAACAATCGCAAAAGCACTTCCGCTGATCCCATTCTTCGATCAGCTGTGGCTGAACACGATCAAGGGTGTTATCATTCTTGTCGTAGTTGTTGTAAACATTGTTTTACAGCGTACAGCTGACAAAAACGCATTAAAGGGAAGGGAGATGTAATCATGGCTGGAAAATCTGGAAGAAGTATTAACAACGTGCCGAAAAGCCCCGTAAAACAGATGATCTTCAGCTGGGAAGGCATTCTGGTACTCCTGTTTATTGCAGTAAATATTTTCTGTGCAAACTTTTCAGAGTTCTATAATTTGAAGAGCTTGCTCCGTCAGATGCCTGTTTATCTGGCAGAAATCTTCTTGATGCTGCCGATGGCATACATTCTGGTACTTGGCGAGATTGATATTTCCGTTGGATCTATCGTGTGTCTCTCCGCAACAATGGCTTGTATCGTATCCAATACAGGTGCACCATTTATCGTAGTAATCCTTGCGGCTCTTCTTGTTGGAACTGCATGCGGTGCAGTAAACGCATTCGTTCTTACACAGTTTGAGGAACTGCCTCCGATGATCGTAACACTTGCAACACAGATCATCTTCAGAGGTATCGCAGAAATCGTTCTTGGAAACGGCGGAAGTATTTCCGTAACTAATACAGAAGGCTTCTCTGCACTTGGCGGAAAAGTAGGACGTATTCCTTACATCCTTTTCCTGGTTCTGATCCTTGGAATCATTGCAGCAGTCATCCTTGGCAAATGTACTTTCGGACGCAGAGTATATGCAATCGGTACCAACCGTCTTGCAGCTTACTACTCAGGAATCCATGTACAGAAGATCCGTTTCATTATCTACACCCTGATGGGAACGATTTCCGGTCTGTGTGCACTGTTCCTGATCTCTTCTTCATTTGGAGCAAACACCACAACTGGTAATGGATTCGAGATGGATGCCATCGCAATGGCAGTATTCGGAGGAATCTCCTCCACAGGTGGTAAAGGTAATATCGTCGGCGGTCTGATCTCAGCATTTATCATCGTTTGCCTTCGTGTTGGTCTTGGACAGAGAAACATTCATCCACAGGTTATCCTGCTGATCATCGGTGTGCTTCTGATCGGTGCAGTTGGACTTCCAAACATTGTAAAAGAAATCCAGAAAAAAGCAAAAATGGCAAAATAATTTTTGCAGTGAAACACCTAACTTATACCAATAAAATTCCTTAATACCTTAACCTTAAAAAAGTAATACAATTTTATTTTACATGCTTGTTAACTGCACCCGCGGAAGGGCGGGGCAGTTGCAAATAAAAACTATATTATTTCCATGGGAGGAAAAAACTATGAACAAAAAAATCGTAAGCGCAGTTCTTTGTGGAGCAATGATCCTCGGATCCGCAGTTCCGGCTATGGCTGGTACAGCTGACGGAAAGAAAATCGCACTGGTTGGTAAATCCGCTGGTAATGCATTCTTCGAAATCGCAGCAGCTTCTTTCGTAGAGACAGCTGAGGCAGAGGGTGCTACAGTTGATACTGTTTACCCAGAGGCAGCTACAGCAGATGCTCAGATCAAAGTTCTTGACAACCTGATTTCTCAGGACTATGATGCAATCTGTATCTCCGCAAACGACGTAAACGCTCTTCAGGCTAAATTACAGGAAGCTATGGACGAAGGAATCAAGATCTCCTGCTTCGACTCTGCAACAAACCCAGACAGCCGTCAGATCTTCATCAACCAGGCTGGTACCGTTGCTGTAGGACAGGCTCTTCTGGATGCAGTTCTTGATATCGCTGGCGGAGAAGGACAGTTCGCAATCCTTTCTGCTACATCTCAGGCAGCTAACCAGAATGCATGGATTGATGCTATGAAGAACATCATGGAAAGCGATGACACTTATGCAAACCTTGAGCTTGTAGAAGTTGCATACGGCGATGACGAGCCACAGAAATCTACAGACCAGACAGCAGCTCTTCTTGAGAAATATCCAGATCTGAAAGTTATCTGCGCACCTACAACAGTTGGTATCGCAGCAGCTGCTAAATACCTTCAGGACAACGGATCTGCTTGCAAATTAACAGGTCTTGGACTTCCATCTGAGATGCTTGAGTACACAGGTGCTGATGATGAGCATTCCTGCCCATACTTCTATCTGTGGGATATGCAGGGCCTTGGAAAACTTTCCGCTCTGACAACAATCGCTCTGGTCAACGAGGATATCACAGGTGCTCTTGATGAGACCTTCACAGCTGGTGACCTTGGGGACTACACAATCACAGAAGCTGATGACGGCGGCACAGAAGTTGTTCTTGGTGCTCCTCTTCAGTTCAACCCAGACAACATCGAAGAGATGGCTAAACTGTACTAATCAGACAGTCTAAAATAAGATTAAATGGTAAAGAAAGAGCCCTGCCGCGTGCAGGGCTTTTTCACGTCTTGGGGATTCTGTCCTGGATTTGTATTCTGGCGTTATCAACGAGCATGTGTGGCTGCATGTTCCCTCATCAGTTCCTCATGGAGCTTCATAGAATCCCAGTGCATGGTTACCGGGGTAAGCACAGCCTTTAACGCTACGGGCGGGAGGCTGTTTTCTTTAAAGAAGGCCAGAAATTCATCCAGCTGCTGGCTGGAAAAGCCGTTCAGAACCATCATTTCCTCCTGGAAATTCTGTCCCAGGTTAAACACCGAATTCTTCGCAAATCCCGGAATCTCAAACAAAAATCCAAGGCTCTCCAGGTACTCTGACGGCTGCACCATCCGCAGGGAAATCTTCTGTCTGTTCAAATATCTGCGGATCTGGCGCAGGCGGTTTTCATCTTTGAAATTGTATAGTAAAATCTGTGCTTCGGACATGGCGAAATCTCCTTTAGCGTGTAAAATATAAAAAGAGCATAGCAGAAAAATGTATTTTTTACAAGAAAAGTATGAATGGAAACATGAATTATGATATAGTAAAGCAAGACGAACTTCAAAGGAGACCATATGGCGAAGAAACGAAAAATGAAAATGGAATTCCGCTATTACCAGATGCAGGATGGCAGCCCCATTCTTGCCCTTCTTGGTGAAAAGTGGGAACAGAATTACGGAAGGGATGTGGACTTCCTTCATTTCCACAATTACCTGGAAATCGGCTACTGCTACAGCGGAGCAGGAGAACTGGTACTGGGCGAGGAGACTGTGCGTTTCGCAGGCCGGGAGTTTACAATCATCCCGCCCAACTTTCCCCACACCACTACCAGCGATATCGGAAATATCAGCAAATGGGAGTATTTGTTTATTGATGTGGAAGGCTTTCTGGCGAATGCGGCGGGAACTCCTCTGCGCGCAGAGAAGATGGTCCAGCGTATCTATTCCAAAGCCTTCTGCCTAAAAGAGTGTGAATACAAAAGCCTTTCTGATAAGATTCTTAAGATCCTGGATATTATGCGTGGTGGTGAGGAATTTTACCTGGAAGAAGCCAAGGGAATCCTTCTGGCGCTGCTGGCAGAGGTGGCAAGGCTGAACCGTTCTTCCCAGGAAGAGAATATTGAGGAAAAAGGAAAGATTACCAACATGATCGCCCGTTCCATCGACTACATATCTCAGTATTATATGGAGGATATCCGAATTGGGGACCTGGCAAAGGCAAGCCACATCAGCGAGACTCATTTCCGCAGGGTTTTCACTTCTTACATGCACATGAGCCCGCTGGAGTACATCAACAAAGTAAGGATCCAGACTGCATGTGAAATCCTGAAAAAGACAGACGAGCCCATTTCTGATATTGCCTACAAATGCGGTTTCACAACTAATTCCACATTTAACCGGAATTTCCGCCAGCTTATGGGAATGTCCCCGGCAGAGTGGCGGAAGCGTCCGGAAAATTATGAACAGCAGCTGCTGAAATTTGATATTCACTCAGAGAAAGGATGGTAGAATGTACGATTACAAAATAGTAGAACAGGTGACAAGAAAGAAAAAGAAGCTCTCCGGAGTTTTAAAAAAGACAATGGTATTCTTTGCAGTGGTATTTGTACTGATGGGAATTACCATCTCCCAGGCATTTATGCTGGCCGGCTTTTGTCTGGCAGGTCTGTATTTTATTTACGGAACCTTCTGCCAGAGGGATTATGAGTACACCCTGGAAAACGATACCCTTACCATTGACGTGATCTACGGAAACAAGTATAGAAAGACTGCCCATGAGCTGGATTTAAGAGAGCTTGAGATGATCGCCCCACACTGGCATCAGGCAGTGGCAAAGTACAAAAAGAACGGCGGAACCGAGCATCTGAAGAAATATGATTACACCTCCTATGAAGAGGATACGCCTTATTACACCATGATCATAAAGGAGGACGGACGCAAGATCAAACTCCTTTTGGATCTTACCCAGGAGATGCTCCATACCATCAAAACCAAGTATCCGCGGAAAGTCTTTTTTGCATAATTTAAAAAGAAAAGAATGTAACATATTCACAAAATGGACACATAAATTTTGTGAAAAAGTACAGAAAATACATTTTTTTATGTTTTATCTGGTGAAAATAAACGACGGAATTCGTTAAGATGACGAAAATATATAGAAAAATGAACGAACAGTAAAAAAGTTAAAAACACATATAATGGTCGAAAATGCACATTATATGAGCGGTATTGCATACATCAAAGGGCATACGGATGTTATAATGCATTCATAAGAAATACGAAGAAACAATTTATTAAGGGAGGATATTTCTATGAAGAAAAAAGTACTTACCGTATTACTCACAGGTGCAATGGTAGCTTCCATGGCAGCTGGCGCAACAGTTGTATCTGCAGAAGAGAGCGACAACACCTTAACTGTATGGGCATGGGACCAGAACTTCAATATTAAATCCATGCAGATCGCAGCTGACCAGTATGCAGCCGACCATGAGGGATTCTCAGTAGATATTATCGAGACCTCTTCTGATGACTGCCAGACCAAGCTTACCACAGCAGCGAATGCAGGTGACTACAGCACTCTTCCTGACATCGTTCTTATGCAGGACAACAGCTATCAGAAATTCCTGAAAGCTTATCCGGATGCTTTCACAGATCTGAAAGATATGGATATCAACTGGGATGATTTCGGAGCTCTGAAACAGTCCTATTCCATGGTAGATGATACACATTACGGTGTTCCGTTTGATAACGGTGCAGTTATTGCATGCTATCGTACAGATATCCTTGAGGAAGCTGGATATACACTGGATGACCTTACAGACATCACATGGTCCAGATTCGAAGAGATCGGTAAAGACGTTCATGAGAAAACAGGCAAATACCTTCTTACAAGCGAAGCAACAGGCGGCGATACACTTATGATGATGATCCAGTCCTGCGGTGCAAACTTCGTAAACGAAGACGGTGAAGCTTATATCGTTGGCAATGAGACAGCTGAGAAATGTATCGACCTTTACACAGAGTTGGTACAGAATGACGTTGTAAAACTTGTAAACAACTGGGATGAGTACATCTCCACCATCACAAGCGGCGAGGCTGCTGGTATCGTAAATGGTAACTGGATCACAGCTACTCTGATGTCCACAGAGGATCAGAAGGGCTTATGGGGAATCACCACAATGCCTAAGGTTGACGGTGTTGACACAGCTACAAACTATGCAAACAACGGTGGATCTTCTTGGTACATTACCTCTAACTGCAAGAACGTAGAGCTTGCTGAGGACTTCCTTGCAAGCACATTCGGTTCCAGCACAGACTTCTATGATGCAATCCTTCCTGAGACAGGTGCTATTTCCTGCTACCTGCCAGCTGGTGAGTCTGATGTTTACAACGAGCCAAACGAGTTCTTTGGCGGACAGTCGATCTTCTCCACAATCGTAGAGTACTCCTCTCATATTCCGGAGTTCACAAAGACTCCATATCACTATGAGGCAAGAGAGTGCGTCAACACAGCAGTTGTAAATATTGTAAACGGAACTTCCAAAGAAGATGCTCTTCAGGAAGCACAGGATACACTGGCATTCAAGATGACTGAGTAATCTTTCTTGCGATGTGATTTCAGACTGAATAAGAAATAATTTATTAGGAGGCGGGGGACTGCTAAGTGGTCCTCCGTTTTCTATACAAAAATATGGGCATTAAATGAAAGTGCGGCGGCAAATTTTCCCGGATCATTTGTCGGTACACAAGACTTGAAAGGAGGAGTTCCTGTGAATTCCAAGAAAAAAGGTATGACTCTGGCTACCAAGCAAAAGGCAGCCGGATGGATCTTCCTGGCACCCGCTTCTATTATGATTGCGATCATGAGCTTTTATCCAATGATCCGAGCATTCATCATTTCCCTGCAGACAGGTGCCGGCGCAAACATGCGTTTCACAGATCCGATCTTCAGCAACTACAAACGTATTCTTGCAGACAAAGTATTCCAGCAGTCTATTGCAAATACATTCCTGTATCTGATCATTCAGGTTCCCATCATGCTGGTGCTTGCAATCCTGCTTGCTCAGCTTCTGAACAATAAGGACCTGAAGTTTAAGGGATTTTTCCGTACATGCGTATTCCTTCCGTGTGCGACCTCCCTGGTTTCCTATTCTTTGATCTTCCGTTCCATGTTTGCAACAGACGGTCTGGTCAACAGTGTTCTGATGAAACTGGGAATCCTGTCCACAGGATATAACTTCCTTGGAAACGCTACCAGCGCGAAGATCGTAATCATCATCGCCCTGATCTGGAGATGGACCGGATACAACATGGTATTCTATCTGGCAGGACTTCAGAACATTGAGTATTCTGTATATGAGGCAGCCAAGATCGACGGTGCAAACGGATGGAAAACCTTCTGGAAAATTACAGTACCGCTTCTGAAACCAACCATTATCATGACATTTATTATGTCCATCAACGGTACCTTGCAGCTGTTCGATGAGTCCATGAACCTGACAAAGGGCGGTCCTGCAAACAGTACCATTACAATGTCACATTATGTTTACAATACCTGTTTCGTCAACGTGCCGAACTTCGGATATGCGGCAGCAATGTCCTTTATTATCTTTATCATGGTAGCGATTCTGGCATTTATCAACTTGAAAGTAGGTGATACTCGTGACTAAGAAAAACAAATCTGCAATCCAGAGAAGACTGATTCCTACATATATTTTTCTGATCATTGTATCATTTTTCTCCGTATTCCCGCTGTACTGGATGATTTCCGCAGCTACCAATACTTCCACAGATGTATCACGCGGACGTATTATTCCGGGAAGTCACTTTATGGAGAACTTCAACAACCTGACATCCCAGCAGCCTCTTTGGAGAGCACTTGGAAACTCTTTCCTGTATGCGATCCTGACCACTGTGATCTGCCTTCTGATCTGCTCCATCGCCGGATACGGATTTGAGGTATATCATGACAAAGGAAAAGACAGACTGTTTTCCATCCTGCTTCTTGCCATGATGGTTCCCCAGGTTGCCACAATGGTTCCGTTATTCAAGATGTTCTCAAAGGCAAAGCTTCTGAATACATCCATCGGTTTCATCCTTCCGATCATTTCCACTCCGTTTATGATCATGATGTTCCGACAGAATGCCCGTGCATTCCCGGTAGATATTATTGAAGCTGCACGTATTGACGGATTAAGTGAGGTCCGGATCTTTTTCCAGATGTTTATTCCGACCATGAAATCAACCTACGCAGCAGCCGCTGTTATTACCTTTATGAATGCCTGGAATGCATACTTATGGCCGAAGGTAATTATGACAGATAACAAAGCCATCACAATGCCAATGCTGATCGCCAACCTGATCACAGGTTATGTAACGGATTACGGTATGCTGATGTGCGGCGTATTATTCTGTTCCATTCCGACTATGGTTGTATTCTTCGTACTGCAGAAACAGTTTGCAGAAGGTATTACCGGTGCGGTAAAATAAGTTTGAAAAATGAGAGGGTGCTGCGATTTGTCTGCGGCGCCCTTTTGTTGAATAAGCGCAAATATTTATATATTTATCTTAATAAATTTCATGGAAATAAACTCTTATGTGAGTATAATAGGAACTTAGAAATTTTTATTGAAGAAACAGAAAGGATCGTATATGAAAGAATTTGATTATTCATTAGTAAAGAATCCGGAATATTTTAAGGACGGAAGAATGGATGCCCATTCCGACCACATCAGTTACGCCAATCCAGAGGAAGCTTCTCTGGAGGAGACTTCTTTTCGCCACAGCCTGAACGGCATCTGGAAATTCCATTATGCCCGCAACTATGAAAGTACAGTAAAGGGCTTTGAAAAGGAAGAGTATTCCTGCAGGGACTGGGATGATATCCGCGTACCTGCACACATTCAGATGGAAGGCTACGACGCTCCCCAGTATGCCAACGTGCAGTACCCATGGGAAGGCCATGAAGACATCCATCCTGGAGAAATCCCGGAGCATTTCAATCCAGTGGCAAGCTATGTGAAATATTTCGAAGTGCCGGAGCAGATGAAAGGAAAACGTCTTTTCATTTCCTTCCAGGGCGCAGAGAGCGGAATTGCCCTGTGGCTGAATGGAAAGTTTGTGGGATACAGCGAGGATTCTTTCACCCCGTCCGAATTTGAACTCACTGATTATGTGAAAGGTGGGGAAAACAAGCTGGCAGCCCAGGTGTTTAAGTGGACAGCAAGCAGCTGGTGCGAGGATCAGGATTTCTACCGTTTCTCTGGCATTTACAGAGAGGTTTATCTTTATACGGTGCCGGATGTACATGTGTATGATCTGCAGATTCGCGCGATTCCAGATGAGACATTAAAGAAGGCAGAATTTGAGATTAAAACAATTGCATGGGGAAAAGGAAGCGTACATATTGTTCTTTCAAAAGACGGACAGACGGTGCTGGAAGACAGTAAGAGTCTGGGAGCGGTGGCAGCAGAATCAGGCAGCAGGAATATGGATGCAGATGCAAAGAACAATGATGACGGCAAAGGTGCAGCTGCACAGGCTGATTCTTTGGACATTTTCACATGGACCGTAGAGAATCCCATTCTCTGGAGTGCAGAAGATCCCCAGCTTTACGATTTGGTTCTGGAAGTTTCCGATGAAAACGGTACTCTTCAGGAAGTCATCCCGCAGAAAATCGGTTTCCGCCGCTTCGAAATGAAAGACGGAATCATGACCTTAAACGGCAAGCGAATTGTATTCAAAGGCGTGAACCGCCATGAGTTCAGCTCCGTCACAGGAAGATGCGTATCTGAGGCAGAGCTTCGTAAGGATCTGACTACCATGAAGCAGAACAATATCAATGCCATCCGTACCTGCCATTACCCGGACGCATCTATGATCTACCGGCTTTGCGATGAGTTCGGCATTTACATGATCGACGAGACTAACCTGGAGAGCCATGGCTCCTGGGATGTGGCAGAATTTACTAAGGACTATACCTATGTAGTTCCTCACGACAAGCCGGAGTGGCAGGCTATGATGCTGGATCGTGCCAATTCCATGTACCAGAGAGACAAGAACCATGCGGCAATTCTCATCTGGTCCTGCGGAAATGAGTCCTTCGGCGGCAAGGACATTTTTGAAATGTCCCAGTTTTTCCGAAACACAGATCCTACCCGTCTGGTACATTACGAAGGGGTTTGCCATGACCGCAGATACAATGCCACCAGCGATATGGAAAGCCAGATGTATCCGTCCGTAGAGGCAATCAAGGACTTCCTTGCAAAGGACGATTCCAAGCCATTCATCTGCTGTGAGTACACTCATGCAATGGGAAATTCCTGCGGAGCCATGCACAAATATACAGACCTTACCGGCACGGAGCCGAAATACCAGGGCGGCTTCATCTGGGACTACATTGACCAGTCTATTTACAAAAAAGACCGCTACGGCAAGGAATTCCAGGCCTACGGCGGAGACTTCGGCGAGCGTCCTACTGACTACAATTTCAGCGGCAACGGAATTGCCTACGGCGGCAATCGTGATGCGTCTCCGAAGATGCAGGAAGTGAAGTTCAATTATCAGAACATTACCGCACAGGTAAAAGAAGAAACCGTGAAGGTTATCAATAAGAACCTGTTTGTAAATACCAATATCTTTGACTGCAAGGCAACGCTTCAGAAAGATGGAAAGGTTGTCCGCACAGCTGTCATGGAGACTGCAGTAGAGCCTTTAAGCCAGAAAGAATATGCCCTTCCATTTAAGAAAGAAGAAAAAGCAGGCGAGTATACCGTAACCGTATCCTTCCATCTGAAAGAGGATAAGCCATGGGCAAAGGCTGGTCACGAGGTAGCCTTCGGCCAGTATGTATACAAAGTAGAAGCACCTGTGAAGCCATGCACAGCACCTCTTCAGGTCATTCACAGCATCCACAACATCGGTGTCAGAGGTGCAGAGTTTGAAGTACTTTTCTCCGTACTCAACGGCGGACTGGTATCCTATAAATACGCAGGCAAAGAAATGATCGAGGCGATTCCAAAGCCTAACTTCTGGCGTGCGCCAACAGACAATGACTGTGGAAATCTGATGGCAATGCGCTACGCACAGTGGAAAATTGCCAGCATGTATGTAAACCACAAGGAATACAGAGACGCAGCCTACGGACCGGGAAATGAACCTAAGGTGGAAGAGAAAGAACATTCTGTAAAAGTATCCTACACCTATTTCCTTCCTACAACCCCGGCGGCAGAGTGCACCCTTGCTTACGAGGTTTACGGAGATGGAAGAGTACGCACTACCCTTTCCTATGATCCTGTGAAGGAGCTTGGCGACATGCCGGAGTTCGGTGTGATCTTCAAGTTTAATGCAGATTATGACCATGTAAGCTGGTACGGACTTGGAGAGGCAGAGACCTACGCAGACCGCAAGAAAGGTGCTAAGCTTGGCATCTACAGCAACCTGGTAAAAGATAATATTGCAAGATATATGGTTCCCCAGGAGTGCGGCTCCAAGGAAGAGGTAAGATGGGCGAAGATCACAGACCGCAAGGGCAGAGGAATGCTCTTTGAGATGGATCCGGAAAACGGCCCGATGATGTTCTCAGCCCTTCCGTATACTCCGCATGAAATGGAAAATGCAATGCATCCTTACGAGCTTCCGGAAGTTCATTACACCGTAGTCCGCGTAGCAAAAGGCCAGATGGGAATTGCAGGAGACGACAGCTGGGGCGCACGCACCCACGAGGAATATCTGCTGGATGCAAGCAAGCCTATGGAGTTTTCCTTTGTATTTAAGGGAATCTGAGAAAGATGTAAAATGCTCTACACTTGAAATAATGTCCGGGATTTGTTATCCTATGAAATACGAAGTGATGAAGGCTGCATGGTATAAAAGCTTAAAAACAAAGCAGCTGTCTTGATGGGGTGTTTATGGAAGAGGAAAAAAAGATATATACAATTGAGGATATAGCCAGAGAACTTGGAGTCAGTAAGACTACAGTTTCCAGAGCGATTTCAGGAAAAGGGCGAATCGGACAGGCCACAAGGGAAAGAGTTCTTCAATTTATTAAGGAGCATGACTATCGCCCAAATGTTATGGCAAAAGGACTTGCTCAAAGAAAAACATATAATCTGGCACTGCTTTTGCCAAAGGATTATATTGCCACAGAGTTTCCGTTTTTTAAAGATTGTATGAATGGAATCTGTGAAGTTGCGTCTGATTTTGACTATGATATTATTATTTCCATGATTGAGGAAAACAATCTTTCTCAGCTTAAACGGCTGGAATCCAACAAAAAAGTAGATGGAATGATTTTAAGCCGTTCGGTGGAGGATTCACAGGTACAGAAGTATCTGAAAAGCTGTAATGTGCCATTCGTGGTGATTGGTCCCTGTAAAGACCAGGAAATTCCATCGGTAGACAATCAAAATCAGGAAGCCAGTCAGGAGATGACAGGTGTTCTTCTGACGAAGGGAATAAAAAAGTTAGCCCTGCTAGGCGGAAATGAGTCTTATAGTGTTACAAAACACAGATATCAGGGATTTATCAGGGCCCATGAACAACAAGGACTTTCCTTTGTGCCGGATATGGTTTATATGAATACGGATAATCAGTTAAAGGTTACCGAAGCAGTAACAGAGGCTCTGGCACATGGTGCTGAAGGCTTTGTATGCATGGACGATGTGATATGCAATATGTGTCTTGGAAGCCTGCGAGAAAAAAAGCTTCGTATTCCAACTGACATACGGGTTGCCAGTCTTTATGACAGCACAAATCTGGAATATAACAATCCTCCTGTTACCGGCGTTCGATTTGATACCGTACGACTGGGGAGAATGGCATGTGCGAAGCTTTTGCAGCTTTTGGGGGAAAATCCAAGAGAAGAGCTGTTGCCTCTTAGCTATCAGATTGTTTTACGAGAATCCACACAGTAAAATGTGTGGATTTTTTTATGCAATCGAAGAGTGCTTTGTAATGCTGCTATGTAAATGAAAAAATGACTTGTAGCATGGTGCTATATGAAAGAACAAACGATTGCGCAATCAGGAAAAACAGTGAAAAAGCAATTGTGCAATATAACATAAAAACAAAAAAGAAATTAGATAATATTGTACAATTGACAATAAGATGCTGATATCTTATACTAAGTACATGAACAATCGGTTGCGCAATACAAATAAGGAGGAAGAAATCATGAAAAAAGTAGTGAAGAAAGTAATCGCACCGGCATTGGCTGTTGCTATGGCAGCATCCTGCACAGTATGTGTAAGCGCTGAGGAGAATGAAACTATTAAATTAACTGTATGGGGTGCAGAGGAAGATCAGAATTTATTAAAAGAACTGACTGACAAATTCCAGGAAACTTACAAAGACCAGACATTTGATATCCAGATTGGAGTGGAATCTGAGTCTACTGCTAAGGACACTGTTCTTACAGATGTCGAGGCAGCTGCTGATGTATATGCATTCGCAGACGATCAGATTTCAGATTTGGTAAAGGCAGGTGCACTTCTGAAACTGGACGATTATGCAGATGCCCTTCAGCTTGCAGGAAAAACATTAGATGATGTAAAAGCTGCAAACGTAGACGGTTCCATCGAAGCCGCTACAGTAGACGGAAGTCTTTACGCATTCCCAAGAGCAGCTGATAACGGATACTTCCTTTACTACGATTCATCTGTACTTACAGAAGAAGATGTAGCAAGCTGGGATAGTCTTCTTGCAGCAGCTGATAAAGCCGGAAAGAAAGTCGGCATGACACTTGCATCCGGATGGTATAATGCTTCCTTCTTCTATGGAGCTGGATTTACCACCGGATTAAATGAGGATGGAACAACAGCTATGGACTGGAACGGAACAAGTGCTGATGGTTATACCGGTGTTGATGTTGTAAAAGGAATGCTTGACATTGCAGGAAACTCTGCATTTATGGCAATTGCAGATGGTGACATCTCTAATCAGCTGGCTTCCGGAAACCTGGTAGCATGTGTATCCGGAACCTGGGATGGAATCACAGCTCAGAATGTTTATGGCGATGGATATGCAGCAACTAAGCTTCCAACCTTTAAAGTTGGTGATGCGCAGGTTCAGCAGGGTTCTGTAGCGGGCTACAAATTTGTTGGTGTAAATGGATATTCCGAGAACTCCGGATGGGCAGTTCTTCTTGCAGATTACATTTCAAATGAGGAAGCTCAGCAGGCATTCTTTGATCAGAGAGAAAGTGGTCCTTCTAATAAGAATGTAGCTGCTTCTGATTCTGTAAAAGAGAATGTAGCACTTGGCGCACTTGCACAGCAGGCTGAATTTGCACAGGCTCAGAAGGTTGGCGGAAAATATTGGGATCCTGCACAGACATTTGGTGAGCTGATTGCACAGGGAACCTTATCAGCAGACGATGATGCAGCTATTCAGGAAGCTCTTGATAATCTTGTTGATGGTGCAACTGCTCCAATAGAGTAATTAACAGATTCAAAAAATAAAAGGAACGGCTCATATGCAAATGGCATGTGAGCCGTTTCAAAACTAAAAATGAGGAGGAGAGATATGGCAGCACAGGAAAAGAAATCCCTAAAAGCAATTGGTGGATTTTTTGCTGATTTTGGTACTGCGGTAACGAAAGGAGATGCATTTGTTAAGCTGTCCCTGCTCTGGATGGGAGCCGGATATGCAAAACGGAAGCAATATATCAAAGCAATCCTGATGACTCTTTTGGAAATTGGAATTGTTTTATTTACTGTAAAATTTGCCATGCAGTATGTACCGAAATTCGGAAGTCTTGGCAGTGTAAAAATGGAAAAGGTCTTCAATATGAAGACCATGAAAAGTGAGTTCAATGATTATGATAATTCATTTACTATTTTGTTATTTTCTTTGTTCAGTTTTGTTGTCTGGTTTGCAGCTGCAATTGTCTGGATCAAGAATGTAGTAAATGCATACGAGCTTCAGAAGCTATCAGAAGCAGGAAAGCATATCAATACTTTTAAAGAAGATTTACGATCACTTACAGAAGAGAAGTTTCATATTACTCTCCTTACGCTTCCTGTTCTTGGTGTCATAATTTTTACTTTAATACCGATTCTCTTGTTGATCTTTGTTGCTTTTACCAACTATGACCAGCAGCACATGCCTCCTACAGAACTGTTTTCCTGGGTTGGACTTAGCAACTTTGCAAGCTTGTTCGGGGGCGGTGGACTGACCTCAACTTTTGGTTATGCATTCATACGTGTTTTGGGATGGACACTTGTATGGGCCTTCTTTTCTACATTTACTACTTACATCGGAGGTATTTTGCTGTCTATCTTACTGAACAGCAAGAAAACAAGAATGCCCAAAATGTGGCGTACACTGTTTATTGTAACAATTGCAGTTCCGCAGTTTGTTTCTCTTCTTTTGATAAGAAACTTTTTTTCAAACGGAGGAATTGTAAATACCATTTGCAGCAACATTGGACTTACAGGATTTCTAAGAAGCATAGGACTGGTTTCGACAAGTTATATTCCATTCCTTTCTGCACCGGGCTGGGCACATGTAATGATTATTCTTATCAATATCTGGATTGGTGTTCCTTACCAGATGCTGATTGCAACAGGCGTTCTTATGAATCTGCCTTCTGATCAGTTGGAAAGTGCAAGAGTAGACGGTGCTACAAACTTCCAGATTTTCCGTAAGATTACAATGCCGTATTTACTTTTTGTAACAGGACCGGCTCTTGTAACGGATTTTGTAAAAAATATAAATAACTTTAATGTAATTTATCTTCTGACTCAGGATGTGTATACCACTACAAATCAGGCGATGGCCAGTTCCCAGGCGAAAGAAGTGGATCTGCTTGTAACATGGCTGTTCCGATTAACTCAGGATTACTATAACTATAAGATGGCATCTGCTATTGGTATTATCGTATTTATCATTTGTGCAGTGTTCACCTTGTTTGCATTTAATAAAATGATCAAGGGAGATAAGGAGGGAACATATCAATAATGAAAAAGATGAAAGACAGCAGAACTTCTTCTATTGTGCTGCATAATCTTTTAATTGCAGTACTGGCGTTTATCTGGTTGATACCGATTATCTGGCTTTTATGTACTTCCTTTAGTTCTTATCCGGGAATGAATACAAGTACCTTTTTTCCAAAGGAGTGGAGCGTGACTGCGTACACAAAGCTGTTCCATCCGGATTCTGTTGCGCAGTTTCCGCAATGGTTTTGGAATACCTTTATCATTGCCTGCTTCAGCTGCGTGATTTCTACTATGTTTGTACTTATGGTAGCATATGCAACTTCAGTTATGCGGTTCAAAATGAGAAAGCCTCTTATGAATATGGCAGTTATTCTGAATCTGTTTCCGGGTATGCTGGCTATGATAGCTGTGTATTTCACTTTGAAATCATTTAATTTAACCAACAGCTATGCAGGTCTTATTATGGTTTATTCTGCTTCTTCAGGTTTAGGGTACCTGATTGCAAAGGGATTTTTTGACACTGTGCCAAGAGCACTTTGTGAAGCTGCACGTATTGATGGCTGCAGTGAGGCAAGGATTTTCTTTCAGATGGTGCTTCCTATGAGCCGTCCTATTGTTGTATATACCGTAATCAGCAGCTTCCTGGTTCCGTGGATGGATTTTGTATATGCAAAAATGATTTTAAATGCAGGTATTTCTGCGAAATATACAGTTGCCATCGGGCTTTATAAAATGCTGGATAAGAGTTTGATCAATAACTACTTTACACAGTTCTGTGCAGGTGGTGTTCTGGTATCTATTCCGATTTCTATTTTATTTATGATCATGCAGAAATTTTACGTGGAAGGAATTACAGGTGGTGCTGTAAAAGGTTGATATAGTATGATGGGAAAAAGAGACATTGTCTGGAAAACACCGGACATTACAGCAGATGGATTGAAAATGTTTGCATGCATTGCCATGTGTATTCGGACTATAGGCATTGTTGTAATTGAAAAAGGAATGATTCATCTGGAATCCTATACTCAAAGTAGTCTGAATGAAGCAATGGCTCAGGATTCCCATCTTATGACACTTGCCGGTTTAGGGTCCATTTTCCAGCTGGCAGGTGGACTGGCAATTCCCATATTTGCTTTTTTACTTGTGGAAGGTGTAAGAAATACTTCTGATTACAAAAAATATCTTCTGGCAATGCTGGCTGCAGCACTACTTAGTGAGCTTCCGTATGATCTGGCTATGAGTGGTAAAATTCTGGATTTTTCCGGACAGAACGGATTATTCACCATGACAATTTGTCTGATTCTCCTGAAATGTCTGGAGCTGACAGAAACAGTTAGCGGGGCTGCAGGTAAGCTTGCAAGGCTTATGGAGATTTTGGCTGCGGTGCTATGGACCAGCCTTTTTAAATCAGAGTACGGTTTATGCATGGTACTCTTAACTGCTGTATTCTATGTATTTTATACAAAAAATGTAATGAAAACGATTTTGGGAGGGGCAATCAGTCTGATGTACGTCACAGGTCCACTTGCCTTTTATGGTTTGTGGTGCTATAACGGGGAAAGAAAAAACCGTATCAATAAGTATATATACTATGCTGTTTATCCGGTTAGCCTTCTGGTGATGTTTATATTGGCAAAAGGATTGAATGCAATCGGAGTAGTTGGATAAAGAGGATTATGAGGAGACAAACTATGGAATTTAAGACAGACAAGCTGCTTCACGGCGGTGATTATAATCCTGAGCAATGGTTGAAAAGACCGGATATTCTGGAAAAAGATGTGGAAATGCTCAAAAAATCAGGCTGTAATGTGGTCAGCCTTGGGATGTTTTCCTGGTCCACATTGGAACCGGAGGAAGGAGTATTTCAGTTTGAATGGCTTCAGGATGTAATTGACAGATTATATAAAAATGGGATTTCTACTATTTTATCTACGCCATCTGGTGCAAGGCCTATTTGGATGGCAGAGAAGTATCCGGAGGTTTTAAGAGTTGATGAGACGAGACATAGAAATCTTTTTGGATTTCGCCATAATCATTGCTATACATCTCCGGTATATAGAGAAAAAATCCGTATAATTAACAAAAAGCTTGCCCAGGAGGTTGCAAGTCATCCCGGAGTGATTCTGTGGCATATTTCCAATGAATACGGAGGGGAGTGTCATTGCCCGTTGTGCCAGAAGGCCTTTCGTAAATGGCTGAAAGAAAAATATGAAACCATAGAGAATCTTAATGACCGCTGGTGTACTACCTTCTGGAGTCATACCTACCAGAATTTTGATCAGATTGAGAGTCCGTCAAAGATTGGTGAGACGCAGCTTCATGCTTTAAATCTGGATTGGAAGCGTTTTGTCACACATCAAACTGCTGATTTTCTTCGCCATGAAATCTGTGCAGTAAGAGAGGGAGGAAGCCAGCTTCCCACAACAGCAAATCTGATGCATTATTTTGGCGGGCTGGATTATTTTGAGCTTGCGAAGGAAATTGATGTGGTTTCCTGGGATACTTATCCTACCTGGCACAAAGAGCCGCTTATTGATACTGCTTATGATAATGGAATGTGTCATGATCTGATCCGTTCATTGAAGAGGGGACAGCCGTTTTTACAGATGGAATCCTGTCCTTCTTCTACAAACTGGCAGGGTGTAAGTAAATTGAAAAAACCAGGAATGCTGTTTGCGCAGTCCATGCAGGCTATTGCTCATGGAAGTGACAGTTCTTTGTATTTCCAGATTCGTCAGAGTCGTGGTGCTTCTGAAAAATTCCACGGTGCAGTGATCGATCATTACGGTGGCAGTGATACCAGAGTGTTTAAAGAAGTATCTGAGGTTGGCGAAGCGCTAAAAAAATTAAAAGAATTAACCGGGACAATCGTAAACAGTCAGGTGGCAATGATCTATGACTGGGATAGCCAGTGGGCTATGGAAGATAGCCAGGGTCCGAGAAACAAAGGACTTCATTATCTGGAAACGATGCTGAAATATTACAGAGGTTTTCGTAAACAGGGATTGAATGTAGATCTGATAGACATGACATGCAGCCTGGATTCTTATAAAATACTGGCAATGCCAATGGTCTATATGTTTAAGGAAGGTTTTCCTGAGAAAGTACGTCAGTTTGTAGAAGCTGGCGGTACGCTGATTACCAGCTGCTGGTCTGGAATTGCAGATGATACAGATCGCTGCTACCTTGGTGGAACTCCGCATGGTCTTATGGATGTGCTGGGAGTAAGAAGCATGGAAATTGATGGGCTTTATGATTGGGAGGAGAACCAGATGGTTCCTCTTTTGGACAACGGTCTTGGAATGGAAAAGACATATACCTGTCAGTATTTATGTGATCTTATTGAACTTCGCGGAGCAATTCCTGTAATGAATTACGGAAGTGATTTTTATCAGGGTTATCCTTGCGTAACTGCCCATGAATATGGAAAAGGAAAAGCCTGGTATGTGGCTGCTATTGCTCAGAAAGAGTTTTATACAGATTTTCTAAAAAGGGTGATAAAAGAAAGTGGCGTATCCTGCGGAATTGAGGAAGCAATTCCTGAAGCCCTGGAAGTTACTGTAAGAGAAAATGAGTCTGAAAAGTATTATATTTACCAGAATTTTGGAACAGAAGCTGTGAAAATACCTGTACCGGATGGAAAATATACCTGGATTTACGGAAATCAGGAAGAACAGCTGGGAGTTTACGGATTGGCAGTTATCAAACAGAGCAAATAGAAATAGAAAAAGGGATGTGAAAAAACTCAATCGAGTTTTTCACATCCCTTTTAAAACTTTTCACAAATTTTACCGAAGATGGTGTATGATGGTAGAAAAAGAGCATTTATCAGGAGGTACCCTGTGCAAAAAGAACTTTTGGAAAAGCTTCGTGAAATTACAGAAGAAGAAAAACGGATCCTGAACGGAGAGGCTGAAGTAGATAGAGACCTTTATACATCAGGAAAGGATTTTACTGTTGACAGCAGCAAGATGCTGGAGGAAGGAAAGCTGATTGCGGTGCGTACCCACACACGATTTATCCATTTTCCTCTCCACCGGCATAATTATGTGGAGGTTCTTTATGTCTGTGAGGGATCCCTTACCAATATTATAGATGGAAAACAGGTAATTGTGCGAAAGGGGGAACTTCTTTTTCTGAATCAGTTTACCCATCATGAAATCCTGGCGGCAAAAAGAAATGACATTGCGATTAATTTTATGATTCTTCCGGAATTTTTCGATGTGGCATATACAATGGCGGGCAACAACAATGTGCTGGCGAATTTTCTGGTGAATGTGCTTCGCCGTGATAACCAACGAGGAGAATATCTTCATTTTAAGGTATCAGAGGTGCTGCAGATCCAGAATCTTCTGGAGAATATGATTTATTCCCTTGTGACAGGCCGGGGAAACCAGAATCGGATCAATCAGACCACAATGGGGCTTATTTTCCTTTATCTTCTGGACTCTGTGCAGTGTGTGGAAATGCGTCTGCCAAATCAGTATGAGAATATGATTTCCATGACTACGCTGGATTATATTGAGCAGAAATACCGCACTGCTACCCTTACTGAGCTTTGCGAAATGCTTCACCTTCCTATGCATGTGCTTAGTAAAATGATCAAGAAAACTACGGGCTATAATTTTAAAGAGCTGCTGCAGAGAAAACGACTCAGCAAGGCGGTGGAACTGATGTGCGATACAGATCTTCCCATCAGTGATGTGATCGCAGCAGTTGGGTATGAGAATAACAGTTATTTTCACCGGGTGTTTAAAGAACGCTATCATGTAACGCCAAGAGCCTTTCGTCTGGAAAATAAAAAAAGCGACCAGGTGCGTTTATAAAAAAATCCAAAAAAATTTATAATTTGTTCAAAAAAATTTTTTAAATTAGTTGCAAAAGGTTGACATCTAATTAGAAAAAAAATAAAATGAAAGCAAATAAAAATATCAAGGAGGAAGTAAAATGAACAAAATGTGTAAAAAAGTTGTCAGCCTTCTTCTTGCAGCAGTGATGGTACTCACAATGACTGCCTTCGCTTCTGTTGTTTATGCCGCTGACGAAGACAAGGTAGAAGCTGACCCGAACTTCAAAATGGGCGTTATCCTTGTAGGCGATGAGACTGAAGGATATTCTGCAGCTCACATTGCAGGCATTAAGGAAGCTGCTGCAGAGCTTGGACTTGATGACAGCCAGATCATCTGGAAATATAAAGTTCCGGAAGATTCCAGCTGTTATGATGCAGCAATTGACCTTGTGGGACAGGGATGCTCCCTGGTAATCGGAAACAGCTACGGACATCAGACTTATCTGGTACAGGCTGCACAGGAGTATCCGGATGTAACCTTCGTTTCTATGACAGGTGATTTTGCAGCAATCAGCGGTCTTGAGAACTTCAAGAATGCATTCACAAACATTTATGAATCCCGTTATGTATCCGGCGTTGTAGCTGGCCTGAAGCTGAAAGAGATTATGGAAGACGGTACTCTTACAGCTGAAACTCAGCCAGACAGCTTTGATGCAGACGGCAATGTTAAGATCGGTTATGTTGGAGCATTCAGCTATGCAGAGGTTGTTTCAGGCTACACTGCATTCTACCTTGGTGTTAAGAGCGTAGTTCCGAATGTTGTAATGGAAGTTAAGTACACAAACTCCTGGTTTGATATTGACAAAGAGGGTGCAGCAGCTGAGGCACTTATTGCAAACGGCAGTGTTATCATTGGACAGCATGCAGACTCTACAGGTGCTCCTGCAGCTACACAGAAGCTTCATGATGATGGCAAGATCTGCTACTCTGTAGGATACAACATTGATATGATCGCAACTGCTCCAACAGCAGCACTTACTTCTGCAACCAATAACTGGGCTGTATATTACAAACACGCTATTGCAACTGTAATGGGCGGCGGTGATCTTGAGCAGGATTGGTCCGCAGGATATAATGATGATGCAGTAGGTATTACAGACCTTGGTGAGTCCTGCGCAGAAGGCACAGCAGATTATGTTGCTGACATTGAGAGCAAGCTCAAAGATGGTTCTCTTCAGGTATTTGATACTTCTACATTTACTGTTGGCGGCGAAGAGGTTACTTCTGCACCGGTTGATCTTTCCTTTATGGATTACACAACTGATCCTGCAACTGTTGTATACCAGGGCGAGACAGTTGAGGCAATTCAGGACGGACATTTTGCAGAGTCCACATTCAGAAGTGCTCCATACTTTACACTTCGTATTGACGGAATCACAGAGGATGCAGAGGCAGTTGAATAATTGACAGACCTTATGTGAAATGCTGTTTCTGACAGCTAAGAATTAGATGAATCCAAAAGGGGAGCTGTAAAAATGGCTCCCCTTTTCTTAATGAAAAAGGGAAGGGAGGCACAACACTTTGGAATATGCAATTCAGTTAAAAAATGTTACCAAAACATTTGGAAAAGTTGTTGCCAACAAAAATGTAAGCCTTGATGTAAAAAAAGGCGAGATCCTCTCCCTCCTGGGAGAAAACGGAAGCGGTAAGACTACCCTTATGAATATGATCTCCGGTATCTATTTTCCGGATTCAGGAGAAATCCTTGTTGATGGGAAGAGAGTAGAGATCCGCTCACCAAAAGATGCTTATGATCTGGGAATCGGTATGATCCACCAGCATTTTAAGCTGATCGATGTATTCAGTGCCACAGAAAATATTGCTCTTGGACTTGACAAAAAACAGAAATTCGATCTGAAAGAGGTTCGGAAAAAAGCACAGGCTATTTGTGACAGATATCATTTTGACCTGGATCTGAACCAGAAGGTCTATGAGATGAGTGTGTCTCAGAAACAGACTCTGGAGATTGTAAAGGTACTTTACCGAGGCGCGAACATCCTGATTCTGGATGAGCCTACTGCAGTGCTTACACCTCAGGAAACAGAACGTCTCTTTGAAGTAATCCGTAATATGAAGGCAGATAACAAATCTGTTATTATCATCACACACAAGCTTCATGAAGTATTAGAGATTTCTGATCAGGTTGCAATTCTCAGAAAAGGCGAATATATAGGTACAGTAAACACCAGTGAAGCTACAGAGAATTCTCTGACAGAGATGATGGTAGGCAAAAAGGTAGAACTGAACATTGCCCGTTCCGCACCTGTGAATCCTGTGAAACGTCTGGAAATATCTCATCTGACTGTATATAATCGCGAGGAAATCAAGATACTGGATGACGTAAGCTTTGATGTTTACGGAGGAGAAGTCCTGGGAATCGCAGGTATTTCCGGAAATGGCCAGAAGGAGCTTCTGGAAGCCATTGCAGGACTTCAGATCACAGCGCAGGGAAGCAGCATTGAGTTCTATGAGCGCGGCAAAGAAGATCAGCCTATTCAGCTGGTTGGTAAAACACCAAAAAAGATCCGCGATGCAGGCGTTCACCTTGCATTTGTTCCGGAGGATCGTCTTGGCATGGGACTGGTAGGCTCTATGGGTATGACCGGAAATATGCTTCTTAAAAGCTATGGAAAAGGCTCATCCCCGATTACAGATATGCGTACTCCAAGAAAAATGGCAGAAAAGGTAAAAGAGGAACTGGAGGTTGTAACTCCAAGCCTGAATACTCCTGTATCCCGTCTGTCCGGCGGAAATGTGCAGAAGGTTCTGGTGGGCCGTGAGATTGCAGAGGCACCTACTGTACTGATGACTGCATATGCGGTAAGAGGTCTTGATATCAATACCTCCTACACAATTTATAATCTTCTGGATGAAGAGAAAAAAGAAGGAGTTGCAGTTGTCTACGTTGGTGAAGATCTGGACGTTCTTATTGATTTGTGTGACCGTATCCTTGTGCTTTGCGGCGGTAAGGAGAACGGCATTCTGGATGCCAGAACTACTACCAAGGAAGAAGTGGGACTTCTTATGACAAATCTTCGGAAGGAGGGAAAATAAATGAGCGAAGTAAAAACAAAAGAGCCCTTGATCCGAATTATTAAGCGTGACAGAAGCAGCTTTGGCTATAAGGTATGGGTTCGGGCAGCTGCCATTATTCTGGCACTGGTCGTAGATGCTATTTTCATTTATAGTGTAACCGGGCTAAATCCGCTGTCTGTATACGGAGTTATGTTAAACGGAACCTTTATGACAAGCATCCGTTTTTCCTGGGCAATGCGAGATCTGGTAACCCTGCTTTGCATTGGTATTGCCCTTGCTCCTGCGTTTAAAATGCGCTTCTGGAATATTGGCGCAGAAGGTCAGGTACTTGTAGGCGGTCTTGCGACAGCTATGATTATGGTAAAATTCGGAGGAAGCCTTCCTACACCGGTGCTTTTTCTGGTAATGTTCCTTACAAGTGTAATTGCCGGCGGTCTTTGGGGATTTATTCCGGCAGTATTTAAAGCATATTGGAATACCAATGAGACACTTTTCACCCTGATGATGAATTATGTTGCGACAAGTATTGTTGCATGTATGACGAACATTCTCAGAGGAAAGGCCTCCAGTCTTGGAAAACTGAACATGTCCACACAGGCCGGATGGTTTCCGCAGTTTATGGGACAGAGATACAACATCAATATTCTTATTGTTGTAATTCTGATGTTTGTTATGTTTTTCTATCTGAAATATTCCAAACAGGGTTATGAGATCACAGTAGTAGGTGAATCCGAAAATACTGCAAGATATGCCGGAATCAACGTAAAATGGGTCACCATCCGTACTATGATCATTTCCGGTGCAATCTGCGGTCTGGTAGGATTCCTGATCGTAGCCGGAAGAGATCAGACAATTTCCACCACATCTGCCGGTGGAAACGGATTTACTGCTATTATTGTTGCATGGCTTGCAAAATTCAATACTTTTTATATGGCATTGATTTCATTTTTGCTGATCTTCCTTTCCAAGGGCGCATCAGAAATTGCTTCTGCATACAGTCTGAATGATTATGCAGCAAGTATTATCGAAGGAATTATCCTGTTCTTTATTCTGGGAAGTGAATTCTTTATTAATTACAAGATGATCTTCCGGGGTTCCAAAAAGGAGGTGCACTAAATGAGTAATCTGATTGCGTGGATCATCAGGGCAATTCCATTTGGAACCATCATTATGTTTGGCTCCATGGGAGAAATTACTACTGAGAAATCCGGAAACCTGAATCTTGGTGTTCCGGGAATTATGTACCTTGGCGGTTTTGCCGGCTTTGCCAGCTCTTATTTCTATGAGAAAAATGCTGCAGACCCAAAAGGATGGATATGTGTGCTTCTGGCACTTACAGCAGCAATTGCGGCATCTATGCTCGGTGGGCTGATCTTCAGCTTCCTGACCATTACCTTACGTGCAAACCAGAACGTAACCGGTCTTGCTCTTACAACCTTTGGTATGGGTGTTGCCAACTTTTTCGGTGTATTTATTTTAAATGGTGCAAGCTATACAGCGGCACCTCTTGCCTATGCATCTTTTTCAAAGAAGATTCCGTTCCTGTCAACGAAGCTTGGAATTATCAGTAAAACGGTATTTCCTTATGGCTTTCTGGTGTATGCGGCAATTATTATTGCCATTGTACTTCACTATATACTGAACAAAACAAGAGTAGGTCTGAATCTTCGTGCAGTAGGAGAAAATCCGGGAACAGCAGATGCAGCAGGTATTAATGTTACAAAGTATAAATATCTGGCAACCTGTATTGGTGCAGGTCTTTCCGGTATTGGCGGCCTGTATTATGTACTGGATTACAACCAGGGAATCTGGGCAACTACAGGACAGATTGAAGCTCTTGGCTGGCTGGCTGTTGCACTTGTAATTTTCACTACTTGGAAGCCGCTGAATGCAATCTGGGGTGCTTACCTGTTTGGAATGCTCTACTGGCTGTATCAGTTCCTTCCGAGTATTCTTGGAATTAAGGTGGCAAGCTATATTACCGATCTGATCCAGATGGTTCCGTATGTGGTTACTATCGTGGTTCTGATCGTGGTAAGCTTCCGCAAGAAAAAAGAAAATCAGCCTCCGGAAAGTCTGGGACTTTCCTACTTCCGAGAGGAAAGATAAGAGATTTTTGGAAATCCTCTGTGCAGATGTTTCTGGCATCTGCATGGGGGATTCTTTTATGTACAAACCCATGGAATTATGTGTGGCAGGAAGGCGAAAGTCAGGAGTTAACAGTTTGTGAAAAAAAGGTGTCCTCGTTCAAAAATGTTTACAAAATATTGCAAAAATGTTATATTATCTTTAACTGACACAGGCAAATGAGATCAGAAAGGAATATAAATTATGAAGAAAAGATATGTTCTTGCTGCCCTGGCAGCAATGGTAGTACTGGCAGGATGCGGGGGGAAAGCTTCCACAGACAATACAGATACACAGAACACACAGGATGCCCAGGACGATTCTGCAGCAGCATCTATGGATGACGATGAGCTGTCTGAGCTGGACCCGGAATTTTCCCAGGATCTGGAGAGCAATGAGGAAATCGATGCCGTGGATGATACAGAAGAGACAGCACTGGATCCCATCACTCCATCTGATTATCTTGTGAAAAATGCTTCCGATTACGTTACCATTGGTGATTACAGCGATGTGGAAGTGACCAAGTACACCTATGAGATCACAGATGACATGGTGCAGGAGGAAATTCAGGAAGAACTGGAGAGCTACAGCGAGGAAGAGTCTACAAATGCACCTTCTGAGGATGGCAATATTGTATATATGAATTTAACTGCTACAGTTGACGGCGAGGCCGGGGATGAGGAAGAAACCTTTATCATTCTCGGACAGGAAGAATACGGCGCTGAGTTTGATGAGAAGCTGACAGGCGTTTCTGCTGGGGATCAGCTTGATTTTTCCGTCACATACGGGGATGATACCTGGCAGGAGGACTGGCAGGGCAAAACCGTGGACTTCAAAGTAGAAGTAACGGATGTCACCAAATCCAACACGCCAGAGTACAACGACGATTACGTAAAGAACAACACAGACTACGACACCAAGGCAGACTACGAAGCAGCCGTAAAGGAAAACCTGCAGCAGAGCTATGACGAGCAGAGCACCTATGATGCGGAAGAGGAGCTGATCACGGCCTGCGTGGCAAAAACAGAGTTTACAGGCGAGTATCCGGATGCCCTGTTTGAATCCTGCAAGGAGGAAGTGCTTTCCGGTTACACCATGTTCATGGAAGATGGGGAGGAAGTAAGCGACGTTCTGGAAATGTTCGGCGTTTCCGAGTCCGATATTGAAGAAGAAGCCAAAAATCTTGTAAACCGCAGGCTGTTTATTGCTGCATATGTACAGGCAAATAATGTAGAGGTTTCAGAAGAGGAATATGTAGATTATGTAAAAGAATATGCTGCATATTATGGTGAAACTGCAGCAGATTTTGAAGCTTTATATACAAGAGAGACCATTGTAAATGCCATTTATGAAAGCAAGGCTACCGGACTTCTTATGGAGCAGGCAAAGGTAACAGAGGTTCCATATACAGCAGATACCTATGGAGATGAAGAGTCTGATGATGCCGAAAATATTGATGATATGGAAATGGTAGAAGAGGGTGAAGAGGGAATCGGCGAGTAACAGTTGTATATTTTAACCTTTTTTAATAATTTTTAGTCTTTTAATTTTGTGATATATATGATATAGTAATTGATACGCGACAATGGACGGACAGCAATCTGGAGATGTGATTCAGAGAGTTTGTCCGCCCATTTATTGTATGGACAAAGTAGATTTGCCCAATAATTACTTTATCGTGTGAAAAAGGAGGAACGAGATGAAGTTTTCAGAAATGCCTTACAGCCGCGTTGATTTTCCGGCAGTAATCGCTCAGGGAAAGGAAATCATCCAGAAAGCTTCCCAGGCAGAGAGCGGGGAAGAGCAGTTTGAACTCCATCAGGAATTTAATAAGCTGATGGATCACGTAAAAACTCTTTACACAATTGCACATATCCGCAGGGATGGAGATGTGACAGATGAATTTTATGATGGTGAGAAGAGTTACTATGATGAGAAGCTTCCGGAGCTGAACGCAGTGACAAATGAGTATACGAAGGTGCTTTTTGCCACACCATACCGTCAGTATATGGAAGAGAAGATCGGACCGGTAGCCTTTAAGTCCATGGAGCTGGAAATGAAAAGCTTTAATGAGAGCCTGATCCCGCTGATGCAGGAGGAGAATGCACTGGCTTCCCGCTACAGTAAGCTGATCGCTTCCGCGAAGATCATGTGGGAAGGTGAGGAACTGAACCTTTCCCTTATGCGCAAATATATGCGTTCATCTGACCGTGACACACGTAAGAAGGCATGGGATGCTTTCTCTGAATTCTTCGAGAAGAATCAGCCGGAGATTGACGAAATCTATGACCTTATGGTGAAGAACCGTACCAAACAGGCACAGATGCTTGGATTTGAGAATTATATTGATATGGGCTATTGCCGTATGAACCGTAATTCTTACACCAAAGAGGACATTCAGAAGCTTCGTGATCAGATTAAGACCGTGTTTGTACCTCTTGCAGCGAAGATGCATAAGAATCGCCAGGCGCGTCTTGGAGTAGAGGCTCTTCGTTACTATGATATGGGGGTATATTTCCCACAGGGAGATCCGGCACCTACAGGAACACCGGAGGAAATTCTTGAAAGCGGACGTAAAATGTATTCTGAGATGTCCGATGAGACAAGAGATTTCTTTAATATGATGATGGAGAATGAGCTGTTTGATGTTTTCGGCCGCAAAAATAAGGCTACAGGCGGATATATGACAGAACTTCCGGATTATGGTGTACCGTTTATTTTTGCTAATTTTAACGGAACCAGCGGAGATGTGGATGTTATCACACATGAATGTGGACATGCATTCCAGAATTATGTTTCCTGTAAGGATCCGATTACTGACCATTCACGTTATCTGACCATGGAGACCGCAGAAATCCACTCTATGTCCATGGAATTTTTTGCAGAGCCATGGATCGAACTGTTCTTTGGTGAAAGAGGGGATGACTACCGCAAGATGCATCTGGAGGATGCCATCGACTTTATTCCTTACGGAACAATGGTAGATGAATTCCAGCATATTGTATACGGCAATCCGGAGCTTACCCCCAAGGAGCGTCGCGACGCATGGAACAAGCTGGAGGAAGAGTACCGTCCGTACCTGGATGGCACAGGCTGCAAGTTCCTGGAGGATGGCGCATACTGGCAGAGACAGCATCACATCTTTGAGATGCCGTTCTATTATATTGATTATGTACTTGCACAGCTTTGTGCATTCCAGTTTAAGATTCGTATGGAGAAAGACCAGGCTGATACATGGGCTGCATATATGAAGCTTTGTGAGCTTTCTGCAAGTGATTTTTATCCGTCCATGCTGAAGCAGGTCGGACTTACTGTTCCTTTTGAAGAGGGTTGTATCCAGAAAATTGTAGCGGGGCTTGATAAGAAGCTGGTACAGTGAATATAGCAGATACTTAATTTTCGCTGCACCAGATTGAGATTTTCTGAGAAACCAGAAGAAATGTGAGGCGTATTTGTGAAGAAATATGGGAATGATTACCGTCAGAGCGGGAAACAATTTGAATATACCGGGAAATGGCACAGCACCAAAGCAGAGGTTAAGGAACTGAAGCAATATGCATGGAGCTATACAGGTCTGATGATTGCGGCTATGGCTGTATATGTGGCAGGACTTATGGTGAATAATGCCGGAAGCCGTGTTTTCTGGGTGCTGATTCCTTTCGTGACGATGATTTTTCCCATTTCCTATGGAATCATGGGCGGGGTGTCCCTTCTCCTCTTTTGCAGAAATCAGGAGGGAAAAGGGCAGACATCCCAGGTGGTGATTCCGGAGGAACATGTGGGCCATATGACCCGTGCACAATACGAAAAAGGAATACGCCGTCCAGTAAGATGCAGCATCGCAATTGTCGGATTTGCATTTTTTACATGTGTGGCAGACTTGATTCTGATACTTTTGAAGCCCACAGATCTTGTGTTAACCAGGGAGCTATTATTCGAGGTGGTTAGTGCTATAACTTTAACACTGGGAAGTGTTGCTACTGTACAAAGCTGTCGAACTAAAGTGAAATTCACAATTTTTGAATAAAAATCTTTCAGTTTTTGACAAAAATGGACAAAATTCCAGTCATTAACTATTGCGTAAGCAGTAAAACATGATAAAATAGAAGAGCGCAGAACAACACCAGAGGGGTTGTAGCAGTGGCTGTCCTTAATGGATAGTTACAATAAAATTTATCAAAGGAGGATAAGATATGAGCAAGAAGAAGTTAATGGCCCTGTTATTAACAGGTGTCATGGCAGCATCAACAGTGAGCGTTCCTGTTTTTGCTGAAGAGGCTGAGGGAGGTTCTTCCGATACACCACTTGTTGTTGGACAGACTAACTTCTCCGAGAAATTCAGCGGATTATTCCACGAGACAGTTCCGGATACGCAGATTGCAGAGAACGTAGGCGAATATCTGTTCGGAAGTGACCGTACAGGTGCCATTATTTATAATGGTATCGAAGGCGAGACACGTGAGTATAACGGAACGGATTATACTTACACAGGACTTTCCGATGTAACTGTTACAGAGGGCGAGGATGAGACTGTATACAATTTCAAACTTCGTGAGGATGTAACATTTTCTGACGGTGAGCCTCTTACCGCAGATGACCTGATTTTCACATATTATGTACTTTCTGATACAGATTATGATGGAAATGCAACATTCTATTCCACCAATATCAAAGGTATGAAAAATTACCGTCTGAATTCCACAGCAGCAGATTCCATCACAGATGAAGATGTTGCGAATACACTTGCAGATATGCCAGATGAAGTTGCTGCAAGAGTGAAAGATGAGCTGATGGTTCCGCTTCTTACATCTGAGTATGAGTGGGCTCAGACTGCATGGGAAGATTATGCAGATGATTACGGCGTTGCAAACGGAGATGAGTTCTTCGCAATGCTTTACGCAAAAGATGAGAACTATTCTGTAGATGGCAAGGATCAGGATACTATCATTAATGAAATCGCAGATCAGTATGGCAAGGATTATCTTGCACTTGCAGCTGCATATGGCGATGAAGCATTCTTCGATGAAGATGCAGCAACAATCGCTTCCGAGTACCTGGTAGAGCAGAAAACTGCTGCAGGTGAGGGTGAGGAAGTTGCTAATATCGAAGGTATTAAGAAGCTTGGTGATTATGAGGTTGAGGTTACCACAGATGGTTTCGAGGCAACTACAATCTATCAGCTTGGCGTAATCGTTGAGCCAATGCACTATTATGGAGATGCTTCTCTCTATGATTATGATAACAACCAGTTCGGTTTCACAAGAGGAGACCTCTCCGCTGTACGTGATAAATCCAACCAGCCACTTGGCGCAGGTCCGTACAAATTTGTGAAATATGAGAACAAGACTGTATACATGGAAGCAAACGAGAACTACTACAAGGGTGCTCCTAAGACTAAGTACCTCCAGTGGCGTGAGACTTCCGATGCAGATAAGATTGCCGGCGTTGAGCAGGGTACAATCGACCTTTCCGATCCATCCGGAAGCAAATCTGCATTTGACCAGATTAAGAGCATCAACGGAAATGATGAGCTCAGCGGTGATAAGATCATCGTTAACGCAACAGACAACCTTGGATATGGATACATTGGTCTTAACGCAAACACAATCAATGTTGGCGGAGAGCCAGGATCTGATGCTTCTAAGAATTTAAGAAAAGCACTTACAACTGTACTTGCTGTATATCGTGATGTAGCAATTGACTCTTACTATGGAGATGCTGCTTCCGTAATCAACTATCCGATCTCCAATACATCCTGGGCAGCTCCTCAGAAATCTGATGCAGATTATCAGGTGGCTTACTCTGTAGATGTTGATGGAAATCCGCTTTACACAGATGATATGACTGATGATGAGAAGTTTGCAGCAGCAACACAGGCAGCTCTTGGCTTTTTCGAAGCAGCTGGATACACTGTAGAAAACGGCAAAGTAACAGCAGCTCCGGAAGGTGCAAAGATGAGCTATGAGATCATCATCGGTGCTGATGGAAGTGGAGATCACCCAAGCTTTGCAATTCTTACAGATGCAAAGGCAGCTCTTGAGTCCATCGGATTTACACTTGACATCAATGATGTTACAGACTCCAATATTATGTGGGATGCTTTAAATGCAGGTACTGTAGAAATGTGGGCAGCTGCATGGCAGGCAACAGTGGATCCTGATATGTATCAGGTTTACCACAGCGCAAGTGTAAAGAGCAATTACTACCACATTAATGATGAAACACTGGATCAGGATATTATTGATGCCCGTTCTACAGCTGATCAGGAATACAGAAAATCTGTTTACAAACAGTGTCTGGATATTATTCTTGACTGGGCAGTTGAGATTCCGATCTATCAGAGACAGAACTGCGTTATTTACAGCCCTGAGCGTATCAATGCAGATACCTTTACGAAAGACGTTACCACATTCTATTCATGGTATAACGATATCACTAATATCGAAATGAACTAAAGGTATAAAAGAAAAATGACCTGTTAGCGCAGTGGGTCCACCTTGATAAGTGGACCCACTGCCTTACTGGCAGTATGCCTTGGGTTACGGTAGAATCCGTGCCCGGTAAAAGAGAAGGCCGCTGATATGTGGCCAGGCAACTGCACAGTATACCGGCTGTAATCGGCAGACGGACAGAACCGGCAGGACACACTGCCAGTAAGAACGAAAAGTCAGATTTCTTGCCTGATACTGGAAAGGACAAATTTAAGAATGAAGAAGTTTATTGTACGTCGTGTACTTTTGGGAGCGATGATCCTATTCTTCGTTTCCATGATTATCTATTCAATTGAGAGAGCCCTTCCTACTTCTTATGTAGAAGGAAGAGCCCGTGACATGTCAATGAAACAGGGCGCTAAGCCCTATGATGAGCTGGTTGCTGAGCTGAATGCTTCGTATGGTCTGGATAAGCCGGTCCTGGAAGGATATTTTGTATGGCTCGGAAATGCTATTCATGGTGAGTTTGGAGAATCCTGGATTTTCCATCAGCCTGTAACAAAGAAATTTTCCAGCGTTATCTGGTATTCCTTTGCGCTGGCATTGGCCGCATTCCTGTTGGAAATAATGATTGCCATACCTTTGGGTATTATATCGGCAACGAAACAGTATAGCAGGGTCGATTATGCAGTTACCGTTTTTGCACTGATTGGTATTTCCCTGCCTTCCTTTTTCTTTGCCACTATTCTGAAATGGATTTTCTCTATTAATTTAAAATGGGTTGACCTGTATGGTATTGTAAGCCGTATGCATGAGTCCTACGGAAGTGTAGGTAAGGTGCTTGATATGGCACAGCACATGATTCTTCCTGTCATTACGCTGACCATCGTAAGTGTTGGTTCCCTTATGCGTTATACAAGAACTAATATGCTAGAGGTTCTGAATGCAGACTATATCCGCACTGCCAGAGCGAAAGGTGTTTCAGAGAAAAAAGTAGTTTCCCATCATGCTTTCCGTAATACGCTGATCCCGATCATCACTATTCTCGGAAGTACACTTCCCAATCTGTTTGGTGGAGCGATGATCACAGAGACTCTGTTCCAGATTCCGGGAATCGGATATACATCCTATCAGGCACTGACTCAGGGAGATATTCCGTTTACCATGTTCTATATGGTATTCCTGGCGTTTCTGACATTAACCGGCAATCTGATCGCAGATATTCTCTATGCTGTGGCAGATCCAAGGGTACGAGTAAATTAGGAGGAAAAACATGAGTACAGATTCAACAAAGAAAAAAGACAATCATGTCAGTACCTCCAAGGCACTGGATGATGAGCAGCGTGTAAAAATCCTTTCCCCTGGAATGCTTGTTGCGAAAAGATTCTTCCGCAATAAGCTGGCAGTGGCAGGACTTGTAATTCTGGTAACAATGTTTATATTTTCGTTTATAGGCGGTATGGTAAGTCCCTACGGCGAGAGCCAGGTCTTCCGTAAAACAGACCATGTATGGAAGGATTATGCAGGAGCTACCTATAATAAATCTTATATTTTTGAAACAGCAAATGGTGCTGAATTTCCTGCACAGGGACAGCAGAAATTTATTCTTGCCACAAACAAGGGAAATGATTCCTTTGAGGCAAATGGTGTAACCTATGGACTGGAGCAGAAGGGTGAAGATTATTGGGCAATTTATTCTTCAGAATCAGTAGCAACAGTTCTTACCCTGAAGGGTAAATCCACCTATAAACAGGTTGGAAATACAGAAGTAACAGATGAGATTAAAGAGGGCTATGAAGAGGCCGTTGCAAATGATGAGGATACATTTGAAGTAGATGGCATTACTTATACCATTGAGAAAGCGGGACGTGAGAACCAGATTACTATTTCCGGTGAGGTTGCATTTGCAACTAAGAAGGTATTTAGTGCAGCAGCAAAGGATGCAGACCTTGGCTTCCAGTTCAAGCAGGCAGTGCTTGATGCAATTGAAGCCGGAGAGACTTCATTTGAATATGATGGCGGGAAGTATGAGCTGAATACAACAGAGGAAGGGACATCCACAGAGGTTGTAAAGGATGGTGAAGTCTACGCTACTATTTCCAATCTTCTGGTATCTCCTCAGGCAAACGGTGTATTCCTTTCTCTTTCCTTTAAAGAGGCGGTTGAGCAGGCGATTGCTGATAAAGCCACTACCTTTACGGCTCTTAATGAGGCTGGTGAAGAAGAAACCTATCAGCTTCAGACTAAGAATACACAGTATGTTGTAAGAAGCCAGAAAGCGACTACTGTAAACGATACCTACTCTGCTCCGAGTAAAAAGCACTGGGCAGGAACTGATGGAAACGGTATGGATATGCTGACCAGGCTGATGTATGGCGGACGTATTTCCCTTATGATCGGCTTCGTTGTTATCATTATTGAGGGTATTATCGGTATTCTTATCGGTGGTATTTCCGGTTATTTCGGAGGATGGGTAGACACCATTCTCATGCGTGTGGTTGACGTTGTAATCTGTATTCCGGCAATGCCGCTGTACATTATCATTGGTTCCGTTATGGACTATTACAAGATCGATCCGCGAATTCGAATTTATGCACTTTGTGCGATCCTTGGTATTGTAGGATGGCCTGGAATTGCACGAATGGTTCGAGGACAGATTCTGTCTCTTCGTGAGCAGGAATTTATGGTTGCTACAGAAGCTACTGGTGTTCGTATTTCAAGACGTATTTTCCGTCACCTGATTCCGAACGTTATTCCTCAGCTGATCGTTATTGCAACAATGGGACTTGGTGATGTTATCCTGATGGAGGCAACTCTTAGCTTCCTTGGAATCGGTGTTAAATTCCCATACGCTTCCTGGGGTAATATTGTAAATGCGGTAAATGATGTATACGTATTGACCAACTTCTGGTTCGTATGGATCCCGGCCGGATTCTTAATCCTGCTGACCGTTCTTGGCTTTAACTTTGTGGGTGATGGTCTTCGTGACGCATTCGACCCGAAAATGAAACGGTAGGTGCGAATATGGCATTATTTGGTAAGAAAAACGCAAACTATATCTCAGCTAAGGAAACCAAAAGAATTTCCAAAGAGAATCGAAAAATTACCAGTGAGATAGAGAAGAAGAGAAACAGAAAGAATATTCCGGAGTCAGAATATATTACTACTATGAAGAACCCGGAAAACGTAGTTGAGTTTGACAATGTTCATACTTATTTCTTTACAGATATCGGAACTGTTAAAGCTGTTGACGGTGTAAGTTTTGAAATTCCACAGGGAAAAACAGTTGGTGTCGTTGGAGAATCCGGCTGCGGAAAATCTGTAACAAGCCTTTCTCTGATGCAGCTGGTACAGCGTCCTCAGGGACAGACTGTAGAAGGAGAAATCCGTTTTAATACAGGTGATAAGGCTTATAATATTGTAAATACTCCTACAAGTGTGATGCAGAAGCTTCGTGGAAATGAGCTTTCCATGATTTTCCAGGAGCCTATGACTGCACTGAATCCGGTATTCCGTATTGGTGAGCAGGTAGATGAGATTACCAAGCTTCACAATCCGGATATGAGTAAGGAACAGATAAAAGCAAGAACCATTGAAATGCTGAAGCTGGTTGGAATCGCCAACAGTGAGGGCGTTTATAAGATGTATCCTCACGAACTTTCCGGTGGTATGCGTCAGCGAGTATGTATCGCAATCGGTCTTGCATGTAATCCAAGACTGATCATTGCAGATGAGCCAACTACAGCTCTTGATGTAACTATTCAGGCTCAGATTCTGGACCTAATGCGTAATCTGAAAGATAAGATTAATTCTTCCATTATGCTGATTACTCATGACCTTGGTGTTATCGCAGAAATGGCAGACTATGTAGTTGTTATGTATGCTGGCCGTGTGGTTGAGAAAGGTACAGCAAGTGAGATTTTCAATCATCCGTCTCATCCATATACTATTGGACTTATGCGTTCCAAACCGGTTGTTGGCAAGAAGGTTGACAAGCTTTACAGTATTCCTGGTAAGGTTCCGAACCCAATTGACATGCCGGATTACTGCTACTTCCGCGACCGCTGCGAGCTGAGCTGTGATAAATGTCAGGGAAGCTACCCGGGAGTTGTGAAATTAAGTCCGACGCATGAAGTAAGCTGTTATCGTTATGCTGACCGTCCGGAAGCAGGATGGCTGGCAACTGTTCATCCGGGAGAGGGGGGAAATGCTCATGAGTGAGAATAAGACAGCAGAGAATAAAAATAAGCAGTCCGATAACATTCTGGAGGTATCCCACCTTAAGAAATATTTCCCGATCAAGGGTGGAATGTTCGGTAAGCAGGTTGGTGCCGTAAAGGCAGTTGATGATGTTTCTTTTACTTTAAAACGAGGAACAACAATGGGTCTTGTAGGTGAGTCCGGATGTGGTAAATCCACAACAGGACGTACCATCTTAAGACTGATCGAAAAGACAGACGGACAGGTCCTTTTCAATGGAAAGGATGTATATGGTCTTTCCCGCAAGGAAATGCGTGATATGCGTACTAAGATGCAGATCATTTTCCAGGATCCCTATTCTTCTCTTTCTCCAAGACTTCCGGTTGGTGAGATTATTGGAGAGGCAGTAAGAGAGCACAATCTGGTTCCAAAGTCTGAGTATGCAGATTATGTAACTAAGATTATGGATGACTGTGGTCTTCAGTCCTATCATAAGGATCGTTATCCTCATGAGTTTTCAGGTGGACAGAGACAGCGTATCTGCATTGCAAGAGCGCTTGCTTTGAATCCGGAATTCGTTGTGTGTGATGAGCCTGTTTCTGCGCTGGACGTTTCCGTACAGGCACAGATCATCAACCTGTTAAAGGAGCTTCAGGAAAAACGCAACCTGACCTACCTGTTTATTTCACATGACCTTTCTGTAGTTGAGCATATTTCCGATACTATCGGTGTTATGTATCTGGGAGGTCTTGTGGAGACTGGTACTACAGCAGATATTTTTGCAAATCCTCTTCATCCGTATACAGAGGCTTTGTTCTCTGCAATTCCAATGCCGGATCCGGATCTGAAGAGAAACCGTATCATTCTGGAGGGTAATATTCCTTCTCCGGCTAATCCGCCTAAGGGATGTAAGTTCCATACCAGATGCCGCAAGTGCATGGAAATCTGCAAGAACCAGGTGCCTGAGGTGAAAGATATGGGCAACGGACACAAGGTGCGCTGCCACTTATACGACTAAATAAAGCACAGGCCGGGGGATTCTCCTGGCCTGTAAAATTTTCAGGAGGTTCTATCATGGGAAAGAAGAAAAAAGAAGAATTACCGGATTACACAGTTGCAAAAATGGATGTGGATGGTATGCCTTGGAATTCCAGAAGACCGTGGCAGATCCTTCCGGGAGATCCATCTAAACACAGGAAAGAATTTGACGTAAAGGTACCGGAGCCAGGTATGGAAAGTGATATGCCGGATAACCTGTCAGCCTTTGAGAATCCGCCTATGACAAAGGAAGAGCGAAGAGGAATGATCTGGCTTTCCCTCAAAGCATCCCTCACGGTAGGTCTGATCTTCGGCGGTGCAGCCTTTTTGTTCATTCTGTTTTGCGTGTTTGTGTGGCTGAAATAAAAGAAATCTTATCAGTCCGCTATGCTGCAATACAAATTGTATGTATTTGGCAGGACACTTGACAAGCGTATCGACTCAATTTCAAGAGAGAATAGCGGCAGACAATTAATCTTGTCTGCCGTAAAATTATGCAGATCGAGCCTGTCTCAAATATCATGAAACATCCCAATCTTATCCTTAATTCGCTGCATTTCATTATCCGTTTCGATTACAGCCTGGGCAGAGCGGAGAAGCTCAGCGCTGATCTCATCATAGCCCGGAAGATCCTCAATTCCCTTCTTATAGCGAAGCTGGTGTTCAAGAGTAGCCCAGAAATCCATTCCATTGGTACGAATCTGAAGCTCTACCCGCATAGGTGTTTTACCTTTTGAGAAAAATACCGGAATCTCTACAATCATATGATAGCTGCGGTAGCCATTGGACTTAGGATTTTTAATGTAGTCCTTGACCTTGAGGACTTTAATATCATCCTGTCCTGCAATCAGGTTTGCAACAGTATAAATATCGTCAATAAATGCACAGACTACCCGCACTCCTGCAACATCATTCAGATACTCCTGAATATTCTCTGCCGTGAAATCATATCCCAGCTTTTGAAGCTTACGGTAAATACTTTCTGGCTTCTTGATTCTTGTCTTAATAAAAGAGATAGGATTTCTCTTATATTCAACAGAAAATTCGTCATCCAGTACTTCAAGCTTGGTCTGCACCTCACGAATTGCGCAGCGGTACATCATCATCAGGTCATTAAACTTGGCAGCATTATTAATAAATTTCTGTGGATCTGGCGTATCCAGCCATGTCATTTTAGTTTGCTCTTCAGTCATAGTAATCTCCATTCTTATTCCGGAAGTTTGAAGCCTGTATGAAAAATATTTCGTAAATAACGAAACAGGCTATACACATACATGCATTTATTATACATGAAAATCTTATATTAGGCAAATTTTCTGTTCTCTATAAGGAAAAGACAATTGTAAAAAACAGATCTGAAACAGGTCTGTTTTTTTACATTTTTTTTACTTTTCCGGGATAGTGTATTTTACATATGGACGGTAATATACAGACTGTAATCGCGAGAGAGAGAAAAAAACAAGGACCGCGAAGAAAAGGAGAAAATAATCATGAAAAAAGGTTTAGCAGTAGCGATGGCGGCATTATTAGGAGTAGCAACAATGGGTACAACAGCAATGGCAGCAGCTTCCGGAGATATTACAATCTGTTCCAGAGAGGATGGTTCCGGTACAAGAGGTGCATTCATTGAACTGTTTGGAATTGAAGAAAAAGATGCAGATGGAAATAAAGTAGACAACACTACAGAGGCAGCTAAAATCACAAATAGTACTTCTGTTATGTTAAGCACAGTAGCTCAGGATGAGAATGCAATCGGATATGTTTCACTTGGCTCCCTGAATGATACTGTTACAGCTGTAAAAATTGACGGAGCAGAAGCAACAGCAGAGAATATTGAGTCTGGTGATTATAAAGTAGTTCGTCCTTTTAATATTGCAACAAAGGATGATGTAAGCGAAGCAGCACAGGATTTTATCAATTACATTATGAGTGCTGACGGACAGGCTGTGATTGAAGAAAACGGATACATTTCCGTTGGAGACAAACCGGAATATGAAGCAGCAGATGTAGAAGGAAAAGTTGTGGTAGCCGGATCTTCTTCTGTAACTCCGGTAATGGAGAAGCTTGCTGAAAGCTATAAAGAAGTAAATGATAAAGTAGACATCGAGGTTCAGCAGAGTGATTCTACAACTGGTATGACATCTGCAATTGACGGACTTTGCGATATCGGTATGGCATCACGTGACTTAAAAGACAGCGAAACTGAGGCTGGTCTTACTGCAACTGTAATTGCAAAGGATGGTATTGCAGTAATTGTAAACAATGACAGTGGTGTAGCTGAGCTTACAAGCGATCAGGTAAAGGATATCTACACAGGTAACATCACTACATGGGAAGATCTTGCAAAATAATAATCTGAACTTGCAAACTGGAAAAACTTCCCAAATAAAGGAACGGACTTTATGAAATCAATTAATGAAAAGGTAATGAAAATCGTGTTCCTTGTAGCGGCCTGCACTTCTGTGCTGGCCGTTGCATTAATCTGTATCTTCTTATTCGCAAACGGAATTCCGGCAATGGCGAAAATCGGTCTGCCAGATTTCTTGTTTGGAATGAAGTGGAAACCATCTAACGGACTTTACGGAATTTTCCCATTTATCCTTGGAAGTATCTACGTAACAGCAGGAGCCATTGTGGTCGGTGTTCCAACAGCTCTTCTGCTTGCAATTTTCCTTGCATTTTATTGTCCAAAGCAGTTGTATTCTCCATTAAAAGCAATGGTAAATCTTCTTGCCGGAATCCCTTCAGTTGTATATGGATTTTTTGGTCTGACTGTATTTGTACCGCTGCTGCGTCAGCTTACAGGACATGATGGAAGCACAATGCTTACTGCTTCCGTGCTTCTTGGAATTATGATACTCCCAACAGTTACAGGAGTTGCGGAGCCGGCTTTGAAAAGCGTTCCAACAAGCTACTATGAAGGAGCACTGGCACTTGGGGCAACTCATGAAAAAAGTGTGTTTGGAACTGTATTTCCGGCAGCAAAATCCGGTGTGTTAGCAGGTGTTGTACTTGGAATCGGTCGTGCCATCGGTGAGACAATGGCAGTCATTATGGTAGCCGGAAACCAGACTTGGATGCCACAAGGACTGTTTAAAGGACTTCGTACCATGACCGCAAATATTGTGATTGAAATGGGCTATGCGACTGACCTTCATAGAGAAGCGCTGATTGCAACAGGTGTAGTATTGTTCATATTTATCCTGATCATCAACCTATGCGTATCAGCCCTGAAAAGGAGGACAGAAGATGAGTAAAAGCAGATCTTCTTACTGGAAAAGTCATCCGGGTTCAGCTGTGCTTCGGCTTCTGGTATGGCTGTCAGCTGTGGTCACAGTGGCAGTTATGGCCTTTCTGGTAGGATTTATTCTGATAAAAGGTGTAGGAAATCTGAGACCGGAGCTGTTTGCACTGGAATATAATTCAGAAAATGCATCCCTGATGCCGGCACTTATTAACACGCTGATCATCACACTATTATCACTTTTGATCGCAGTGCCGTTTGGTATTTTTGCAGCAATATATCTGGTGGAATATGCAAAAAAAGGAAGCAAGCTTGTAAAAATAATTCGTATAACAACAGAGACATTGCAGGGAATTCCATCTATCATTTTTGGCTTGTTTGGACTTTTATTTTTCAGTACTGCACTTCACTGGGGATACTCTTTATTATCAGGAGCTATGACTTTGGTAATTATGATTCTTCCTTTGATCATCCGTACTACAGAAGAGGCACTTCTTGGTGTTCCGGATGCATACAGAGAAGCCTCCTTTGGACTTGGTGCAGGAAAGCTTCGTACTGTTTTTAAGGTAGTACTTCCAAGTGCCATACCAGGAATCCTTTCCGGAGTGGTCCTTGCAACAGGCCGTATTGTAGGTGAGACAGCAGCACTTATTTACACAGCTGGTGCAGTTGCAAAGGTTCCATCCAGTCTTATGGGTTCAGGCCGAACTCTTGCAGTGCATATGTATGTACTTTCCAGTGAGGGTCTTTATATGGATCAGGCTTATGCAACTGCAGTTATCCTTCTGGTTTTTGTACTGGTACTGAACTGGATTTCCGGATTTTGCGCAAAAAGACTTGGCAAAGCTGCAAACGGTCAGTGATTTAACCGAATCAGGCAAGCAGCAAAGCGGATTATATCCGCTTGCCATAATACTTTGTAATTATGATGAAAGGCAGAGAAAAGCAGCCGAGATGCTTTTCAAAGGAGAATATGGGTAAAATTAATGTGGAAAATATGGATTTGTACTATGGACAGTTCCATGCTTTAAAGAATATTAATCTGGATATTCCGGAAAAGAAAATTACAGCATTTATCGGTCCAAGCGGATGTGGAAAATCCACTTTGTTAAAGTCATTAAACCGTATGAACGATCTGGTTGAGGGCTGTAAGATTACAGGTGATATACGGTTGGACGGTGAAGATATTTATGGGAATATCGATGTAAATCTTCTCAGAAAACGTGTAGGAATGGTATTTCAGAAACCAAATCCGTTCCCTATGAGTATTTATGATAATATTGCATATGGACCTCGTACACATGGCATTCATTCCAAAGAAAAGCTGGATGATATTGTGGAAAGAGCACTTCGAAATGCATCTATCTGGGATGAAGTAAAAGATCGCCTGAAGAAAAGTGCGCTTGGAATGTCAGGTGGACAGCAGCAAAGACTTTGCATTGCAAGAGCTCTTGCAGTAGAGCCTGAGGTTCTTCTTATGGACGAACCCACCTCCGCTTTGGATCCGATTTCTACATCTCACATTGAGGATCTGGCATTGGAATTAAAAGACCGTTATACAATTGTGATCGTGACTCATAATATGCAGCAGGCAGCTCGTATTTCGGATAAAACAGCCTTTTTCCTGCTGGGTGAGATCATCGAATATAACGATACTACAGAGCTGTTTTCAAGACCACAGAATAAGAAAACAGAAGAGTATATCACAGGGAGGTTCGGTTGATATGAGAGATCTTTATAATGCAAAGCTTGCCAGACTTTCAGATGAAATTACGGAAATGGGAAATCTGTGCGGACAGGTAATTATGAAAACCTGTCAGCTTCTGGCAAGTGTGGAAATTCGCGAAACAGCATCAAAGGAAATTGGAAAAATTGAGAAAGAAATTGATGATAAAGAGCATAATATTGAAGCACTTTGTATGCAGCTGCTTTTAAAACAGCAGCCGGTAGGAACGGATCTGAGAAAGATTTCAGCAGCCCTTAAGATGGTTACAGATATGGAAAGAATCGGAGATCAGGCTACAGATATTGCAGAAATTATGCTTACAGGAAGTGTACATGTTCCGGTTACTGCGATTCCCCTTCAGGAAATGGCTGAGCATGCAATGCATATGGTAAATGACAGTGTCACAGCTTACGTAGAAGAGAAAAGTGATCTGGCCAAAAAGGTAATCGACAGCGATGATCTGCTGGATAACCTTTTTAATCAGATAAGAAAAGCTTTGGATATGAATCGTATGGGATATTCCGGTGATGAAATCCTTGATCTTCTTATGATTTCAAAATATTATGAAAGAATCGGAGATCATGCTACTAATATTGGTGAATGGGCTGAATTTTCCGTAGATGGAATTCACAGAAACGGAGACAGCATAAGCGATTTGTTTAATCCGAATTCATTGTAAAAAAACTCCCGCCAGTGGCTAAAAGCATCAGCTGGCAGGAGCTTTTTTTATTTTAAAACTGGTAATTTTTATGTCTTTTAAAGAAATCCTTTGTTTCCTTTACCACTACGCCGCTTAAAGCAAGCAGTGCGATCAGGTTCGGGAATGCCATCAGGGCATTGAAGATATCTGCAATATTCCAAACAGCTGCAACTGTCATGTACGGCCCAAAGAATACACAGAGAATATATAACCAGCGGTAGGTTTTTACAGCTGTCATATTGCGGTTAAACAGATACTCAAGGCATCTTTCGCCATAATAATCCCATCCGAGGATGGTTGTAAATGCGAAGAAAACCAGGCACAGCATAAGTGCAAAGGAAGCAAATTGTGGTGGGAAAGGAAGTCCTTTCTGGAATGCTGCCGTGGTAATAGCGACGCCTTCAAGTCCTGTGTTCCAGGTTCCTGTAATGACGATGGAAAGACCTGTCATGGTACAGATTACGATGGTATCAATGAAAGTACCTGTCATGGAAACGAGACCCTGACGAACAGGTTCCTTTGTCTGAGCTGCTGCAGCAGCAATAGGAGCACTTCCAAGACCGGATTCATTGGAGAAAATACCGCGGGCAATACCTTTTTGCATTGCAACAACCATGGTTCCCATGGCACCGCCTGCAAGGGCACTTCCGTTAAATGCTGTTTTTACGATCGTAACGATTGCTGCCGGAACAGCCGTAATATTTGTGATGACAATGATCAGTGCAAGTACTACGTACAGAACTGCCATAAACGGTACAACAATCTGGGATACCTTAGCAATACGCTGGATACCGCCAAGAACTACAAGTCCTACACATAAAGTAAGAATCAGGCAGGCGATAACAGTTGCCCAGGAATATGTATTTCCGAAAAGGGAAACGGTGTGAACGGTATCTGGATCAAAGAAGTTCTTCACTGCAGAAGCAATACCGTTTACCTGTGTAAAAGTACCGATTCCGAAAAGACCAACTCCTGCTCCGAAAAATGCGAAGATCTTTGCAAGCCATCTCCACTGCTTTCCCATACCGTTTTCAATGTAGTAGAAAGGTCCGCCAAGTACATGGCCTTCCTTATCAATGGTACGGTATTTGATTGCAAGAAGACCTTCTGCGTATTTGGTTGCCATTCCGAAGAATGCGGCAACGATCATCCAGAATAAGGCGCCAGGTCCGCCGGCTGCGATAGCAGTAGCAACACCTACAATATTTCCGGTTCCAATGGTAGCTGACAAAGCTGTGCAAAGAGCACCAAAGCTTGTAACCTCACCTTCCCCGCCTTCTTCATTTCGTACCATGAATTTCAGTGCTTTTCCAAGATGTCTTACCTGTAAAAAGCCTAACCGAACGGTTAAAAGGAATCCTGTGATCAGGATCAGAATGATAAGCGGAAGTCCCCAAACGACTCCGTCAAACCAGGTGATAAAGTTGTTGATTTGTGTAAACATGTTCTCTTTCCTCCATCCTTTTGCCTGAGAGATTAACAGCATGATACATGCTGCGTACACCTTCGGCGCTCTTCCATTTATTTTTTGAAGAGACTCTCCTGAGTTTACGAATACACCGTGCCAGAAATGTACGGCAGTGACGGCCATTCGTATTGTGTGGAAACACACTAGAACACAGGGTATCACAGTTGAAAATAATTTTCAATATGTTTTTGCAAAAAAGATTTTTATTTGCAAAGAAAAAGATTGTTGCTTCCTGCAGGAAAAAATTTTAACTTTATCAATAATATGAAATTGACATGAAATTCAGCAGTAAGTTATAATAGAGCAAATATTTTTTGTAAGCACTGCTGTTTTCGGGTGCATGGGCTATGAGCCTGTTTTTTCCTACATCAACTGGGAAGAGAAAAAGTAACTGGTGGAAAGCGGCGACATAGACTGTGTCTGGGGAAGTTTTACCATTGATGGATACCGGATCTGTGTTATAATACCTGAAGAGAATACAAGGAGGCCAGCTATGAGTACAAATACATCTGATATTATGGTAAAAATGATTCAGTTTTCCAATGGAAACAGACATGACATCAATCATTTTATGAAAGTATACACCTACGCCAAAACCATCGCGGAAAGTGAAAATGTTTCTGAGAAGGATTTGATTACCGTTGAAACTGCAGCAATCGTCCATGACATTGCCTGCCCTCTTTGCAGGGAAAAATACGGAAACACCAATGGGAAATACCAGGAAAAAGAAGGCATTCTGTTAGCGGAAGAGTTTCTAAAAGACACAGATCTGCCGGAAGAAATCAAGAAACGGGTTGTTTTTCTGGTGGGACATCATCACACCTTAACCGGTATTGACGGCATTGACTACCAGATCCTTCTGGAAGCAGACTACCTGGTAAATGCAGATGAATCTGGCTATTCAGAGGGCAATATCAGCAACACGAAGCGGAAGCTTTTTAAAACCAAAACAGGTCTCAGATTGCTGGAAGCAGTTTATGGCATTTAATGCCGCATAAAAATTTCACAAAAAACATCTTGACCATAAAACAATCTCACGCTATAATACCGCATATAAATTTTCGTGCAAAGAGCAGACAAAGGGGTCTGAAAAATCCCATTGTCTGCTCTTTTTTTGCTGCGAAAATCTGTATATCAGAATTTTCCACACAGATTGAGAGGAGGAACATCATGAGACTGAATCCAAAGGAACAGGAAAAATTAATGCTTCATATGGCAGGAAATCTTGCCAAAGAGAGAAAGAACAGAGGTCTGAAGCTGAATTATGTGGAGGCGCTTGCGTATATCAGTTCTGAGCTTCTGGAGCTTGCAAGAGATGGAAAAACAGTGGTAGAGCTGATGCAGCTTGGAACCAAAATTCTTACAAAAGACGATGTAATGGACGGCGTAGCTGATATGATCGGTGAAGTCCAGGTAGAAGCTACCTTTCCAGACGGAACCAAGCTTGTAACCGTACACAACCCAATTCAGTAAGGAGGAAGATCAGCATGAAAATCGGTGAAATTATGGCTGGGAATCGTGAGATTACACTTAACGAAGGCAAAAAAACAGTGACAGTAACAGTGGCAAACAAAGGCGACAGACCGGTTCAGGTTGGTTCCCATTTTCATTTCTTTGAAGTAAACAAATGCCTTTCTTTTGACCGGGAAAAAGCCTACGGATACCATCTGGACATCCCTTCCGGCACCTCTGTAAGATTTGAGCCGGGAGAAGAAAAAGAAGTCCAGCTTACCGAAATGGGCGGCAGAAAAAGAGTATTCGGCTTAAATAATCTCACCCGCGCCCAGGCAACAGAGGACACCAAAGCAGCATCTGTGGAAAATGCAAAATTAAAAGGATTTCTGTAAGGAGGGACAACAATGAGTACAAAAATTTCCGGAAGCAAATATGCAGCAATGTATGGCCCGACTACAGGAGATAAAGTACGTCTGGCAGATACAAGCCTTGTGATCGAAGTAGAAAAAGACTATACCACCTATGGCGATGAAGTAAAATTCGGCGGCGGCAAAAGCATCCGTGACGGCATGGGACAGTCTGTAAAAACCTGCAGCAAGGACGGTGATCTTGACCTTGTGATCACCAATGCCCTGATCGTGGATTCCACCGGAATCGTCAAAGCTGACATTGGAATCAAAGACGGCAAAATCGCAGGAATCGGAAAAGCAGGAAACCCGGACATTATGGACGGCGTAACACCTGGAATGACAGTAGGCGCATCTACAGAAGCCCTGGCAGGAGAGGGAATGATCGTAACAGCAGGGGGAATTGACACCCACATTCATTTCATCAGTCCTCAGCAGATCAACTGTGCGCTGTACAGCGGCGTAACCACCATGATCGGCGGAGGAACAGGCCCGGCAGACGGCACAAACGCCACCACCTGTACCCCGGGACCATGGAACTTGAGAATGATGTTAAAAGCAGCAGAAGAGTATCCTATGAACCTTGGCTTCCTTGGCAAAGGCAACTGCTCCGATGAAGCACCTCTCATCGAGCAGGTAAAAGCCGGGGCAATGGGACTGAAAATACATGAGGACTGGGGCGCAACACCGGCAGTTATCAACCACTGCCTGAATGTGGCAGATGAATATGATGTGCAGGTGGCAATTCACACAGACACCCTGAATGAGGGCGGATGCGTAGAAGACACCCTGGCAGCCATCGGCGGAAGAACCATCCATACCTATCATACAGAAGGAGCAGGCGGCGGCCATGCACCGGACATCATCCGCGCGGCAGCAGCGCCAAATGTGCTTCCATCCTCCACGAACCCCACAATGCCATACACTGTAAACACCCTGGATGAGCATCTGGACATGCTGATGGTTTGCCATCATCTGGACAAAAGAATTCCGGAAGATGTGGCATTTGCTGATTCCCGAATCCGACCGGAGACTATTGCTGCAGAGGATGTTCTTCACGACATGGGAATTTTCAGCATGATGAGCTCCGACTCTCAGGCAATGGGACGTGTAGGCGAGGTCATCACACGTACCTGGCAGACTGCAAGCAAAATGAAAGATGAAAGAGGCGCACTTCCGGAAGATGCAGGCCATGATAACGACAACTTCCGTGTAAAACGCTACATCTCCAAATATACCATCAACCCGGCCATCACCCACGGTATTTCCCAGTATGTAGGCTCTGTGGAAACCGGAAAATTCGCAGACCTGGTTCTGTGGAATCCTGCATTTTTCGGGGCAAAACCGGACATGATCATCAAAGGCGGCATGATCATTGCCTCCAAGATGGGAGATGCAAATGCCTCCATTCCGACTACCCAGCCGGTATGCTATCAGCCAATGTTCGCAGCCCACGGAAAAGCAAAAAACGAAGCATGCCTGACCTTTGTATCCCAGGCTGCCATGGATGAAAATGTAAAAGAAAAATATGGTCTGGAAAAGACTGTAGTGCCTGTAAAGGGCTGCAGAAATATCAGCAAAAAGGACATGGTATTCAACGACAGAACACCGGAATTAACAGTTGATCCGGAGACCTATAAGGTAACTGTTGACGGGGAAGAGATCACTTCCAAACCAGCCGAGAAGCTTCCGCTGACCCAGCTTTACTGCCTGTTTTAAGAAGAGGAGAGATTTTATGTTAGGTGTTTGCCTTTTGTTTGTAGGAATCGTACTGATCAACAATGGTATGTGTACCTTATACCATGTAGATGGAAAATCCACTGCCATCATGAATATTTTCACCGGAGGACTTTCCCTTTTTATTAACTTTGTGAACCTGGTACAGGGAAATTATTACGCAGCAGGAACCGGATTATTGTTCTGCTTTACCTATCTTTTTGTTGCATTAAGCAAGTTTTTAAAAGCAGATCCCATTCCTTTTGCATGGTTTTCTACCTTCGTGGCAGTCAATGCCGTGATCTTCGGAACCATCGAAGGCTTTACCGGAAGTACTGCACTTGGAATCACAGCAGATATCCGCTGGGCAGGAATCTGGTATCTGTGGGCAATTCTGTGGGGAACTGCTTTTGTGGAGGATATCTGCGGGAAAAAGCTGGGAAAATTTGTTCCATATCTTCAGGTCTTTGAGGGCGTTGTAACAGCCTGGATCCCCGGTGTTATGATGCTGCTTCAGATTTGGTAAAAAGAAAAACTGCAAGTTGGAGGTCAGAAAAAATGCTTTGTGAGCAGGTTTTGGGAAAGCTTCATGATTTTGATACAGAAGGAAAAACAGTGGAATATGTAGACATCGAATGGCACGAAGCTTTTAAGAAAATACATAAAAAAACAACGGACAAAGGGACGGAGGTTGGCATCCGCATGGATGATTCCATTCTTTCCCGGGGACTGTATCAGGATGATGTGATCTACGCAGATGATAAAAAAATAATTGCCGTAAATACCCCGCCATGCGAAGTGATCCGCGTGTCCTTCACCCCTGGACATGAGAAAATGGCAGCCAAGGTATGCTATGAGATCGGCAACCGGCATGCGCCTCTTTTCTGGGGAGAGGACGATACTTTTATTACCATTTATAATGAGCCAATGCTTGTGATGCTCCAGAAAATCCACGGTGTTAAGGCCGAAAAAGAGGTGCGAAAGCTTGATTTTGACAAGCGGATTTCTGCAAGCATCCACAACCATCATCACTAAAACAAGTAAAAAAACTGCAGTTATGGAGGTTCTTTATGTCAGAAAAACAGTTTTATCTTTTGCAGGTAAATGACGCCCTGTTTCCCATCGGAGGCTACTCTCATTCCCAGGGACTGGAAACCTATATTCAGCGGGGAATTGTCCATGATGCAGACACGGCGAGAGAATATATTACCCATAAAATAAAATGGAATCTTGCATATACAGAACTTCTGGGAGCCAGACTTGCCTATGAAGCCGCCAGGGAAAATGACCTGTCAGAGCTTCTGGAACTGGAAGAAATTCTGGAAGCCTCCAGGATTCCCATGGAGCAAAGAGAGGCTGCAAGAAAGATGGGCTCCCGTTTTGCCAAAACCATAGAAAAGCTGGGACTTTCCATCAGCGAAACGGGAATTTTCCGGGAATATCTGGACGCGAGAAAGGGAAAAGCGGTGAATCACTGCTGCATTTACGGCGTTTTCTGTGCCCAGATGGAGATTTCCATTGGGGAGGCTCTGGCCCATTATCTGTATGCACAGACCTCTGCAATGGTAACTAATTGCGTGAAGACGATCCCCTTAAGCCAGACCGCGGGACAGCAGCTTTTAAGCGGTTGTTATAAGGAATTTGGCGAGATTCTGGAAGATGTGATGCATAAAAGCAAAGAAGATTTGTGTCTTTCCGCACCAGGTTTTGATATCAGGGGAATCCAGCACGAAAAACTGTATTCCAGGCTATACATGTCATAAGAAGAAAAGAGGAAATCGAGATGTCATATGTAAAAATCGGAGTTGCGGGACCTGTTGGTTCCGGAAAAACAGCACTTATTGAGGCTTTGTCAAGAAAGATGGAAAAGGACTACAGCATTGGTGTGATCACAAACGATATTTATACAAAGGAGGACGCCCAGTTCCTTGCCAAAAACAGCGTTCTTCCAGTGGAGCGCATCATTGGCGTGGAGACAGGCGGCTGTCCCCATACTGCGATCCGTGAGGATGCATCCATGAACCTTGAGGCAGTGGATGAGATGATGGAACGCTTTCCGGACATTGAACTTCTTTTCATAGAAAGCGGCGGAGACAACTTATCTGCAACCTTCAGCCCGGAGCTGGTGGATGCTACCATTTTTGTCATCGACGTGGCAGAAGGGGATAAGATTCCGAGAAAAGGCGGCCCTGGAATTACCCGTTCCGACCTTCTTGTGATCAACAAAATTGACCTTGCCCCCTACGTTGGTGCAAGCCTGGAAGTTATGGAACGAGACTCCAGAAAAATGCGCGGTGACAGACCTTTCCAGTTCACCAACATCCGCGGAGATGAAAATGTGGATAAGGTAGTGGAGTGGATCAAAAAGAACGTACTGTTAGAAGGAATGTAAAGGTATGGATAATAAATTCGGAAAAATTTCCCGTATTCAGGCATGTGCCGCAGTCAGGGACGGCAAAACCATTCTGGAAGATTTATCCTTTACCGCCCCGTACAAGATCATGGTGCCCTTTGAGAAAGAAAACGACGGTATTCAGATCATGCCCCTTTGTGCGTCTGCGGGAATTATGGCAGGGGATTCCCAGGAATTTTCCTATCATGTGAAGGAAGGGGCGAACCTGGAAGTTTTGTCCCAGTCCTTTGAGAAAATCCATAAAATGGACGAGGGATCTGCTTTTCGTACCATTGAAATCCAGGTGGAGCAAAATGCAATCCTGTACTATTATCCCCAGCCTGTGATCCCCTTTTCTGGATCTGCATTTGACAGCACTATGACCATTTGTCTGGAGGATAAAACCTCCCGGCTGTTTTTGCTGGAAGTGATTTCCTGCGGCAGAAACGCTCATGAAGAGCGCTTTCAGTATCGGAGATTTTCCTCCAGGGTGCGGATTTACAGAGGGGAAAAGCTGATCTACCAGGACAATACCTGCTACGAACCGGAAAAAATGCCTATGGAAGGCATTGGAATGTACGAAGGATACACTCATATGGCCAATCTTTTTCTTTCAGAAATATATACTGGACAGGACAGCACAGATAAAGAAATCAATCTGGAATTACAGGAAAAAATCTGGCAGCTTCTTGACGAAGAACCGGACACGGACGGCGGAGTTACCCGTCTGACAACCGGCGACCTGGTCCTTCGAATCTTCGCCCATCGTGCCCAAACTCTCCAGCAGCTGGCCGACAAAATAAAGAAATTATATGAAGCAATTCATTAACGAACCAACAGGGACTGAGTTTTCTGACAAGATCCAAAACTTTGTCCCTGTTGTTTTTTTCTAGCTCCCCCCAAAAAGAAAAATTTATCGCTGTCAGTTTTCCCTTGACATCCTGATCTAAGATAGTTATAATTCAAAATATTTGAATTATAACTATTCGGAAGAAAGGAAACCAACCATGGATGATACCTTACACTACCTGATTATGGCCAACCAGATGCTTGTCCAGAAAGCTTTGCTGGAACAGCTTAAGGATACCGGACTTACCATCGGGCAGCCCAAGATCCTTGACTATTTGAAAGACCATGACGGCAGCAATCAGAAAGAAATCGCAAAAGCCTGCTTTTTGGAAGCTGGATCTCTTACCACTATTTTAAATAAGATGGAAGAGAAAGGGCTGATCGAGCGTCGGATTTTAAACGGCAACAGACGCAGCTTCCATATCTTTATGACAGAAGAGGGAAAGAAGAAACAGCAGCTGGTGACCCAGGCTTTTGCCAAAATAGAAGAAAAGGCATTGTCCGGTGTTTCTGCCGAAGAATTCCAGCAGTTTTTGGCTGTATATGGAAAAATCTATGCGAATTTACAGGGGGAAAGAAATGAATAAGTTAAAAAGATATCTGTTGTTTCTGATTGGATTGTTTATCAATGCGCTTGGAGTCAGTCTTGTGACAAAAGCAAGCCTTGGAACCTCTCCAATTTCATCCATTCCTTATGTGCTAAGTCTTAAATTTCCGCCCACACTTGGAAATTTCACCATCATCTTCAGTATTCTTCTGATCTTGCTGCAGATCCTGATTCTGAGAAAGAATTTTAAGATAGAAAACATTCTGCAGATTCCGGTATCCATTGCCTTTGGATATTTTATTGACCTTACTATGTATCTGTTTTTCTGGGTAAATCCCGGAAATTATGCAATGAAGCTGGCTGCCCTTCTGGCAGGCTGCATCGTGCTTGGATTTGGCGTATATCTGGAACCACAAAGATCATATTTGATTCTTCCATGACCGTGATCGCAGGAATTCTTTCCTTTATTTTCTGGGGAAAATTAAACGGTGTCCGTGAAGGTGCCATTATCGCAGCTCTGCTGGTAGGCTTTATTGCAAGATTATTTGGAAAACATCTGGAATTTATGCGGAAATTTATTATTGACGATATTGAAGAATGCGTTGAGGAAGCATTGAACTGACAATTTGGGGGGAACGATTGATTCCCCTTTGTTTTCAAAAAAATACAATCTGTGAAAAAATTTTTCTGGACAAGATTCCCAATATAAGCTATTCTTATAAGGAAAATTAGATAACATTTGTTGGTTTTGAACCAGCCTTTGTAAGTTCCTGTGCAAATGTCTGCACATGGATTAAAAGGGAAATCGGTGTAATTCCGGTACGATCCCGTCACTGTGATAGGGAGCTGCAGAACATAATCTCACTGGATGGACAGTTGTCAGTCTGGGAAGGGGTTCTGGAGCGAGGATCTTAAGTCAGGAGACCTGCTTATAAATGATTTGATATGATTCTTACGGTAGATAGGAAGCATGGTTTTTTTGTGTGCAATGACATCCGTAATTTCTGCGGGTGTTGTTTTTTTCTGCGCTTTTTTTCGAAAGCGTATCATTTCCCCTGCCTTTTTTTGCGAAAACTGAATCAGATCCGGCGAAAAACCTCCAACATGTAGGAAGGAGAGAAAATGTCAAAAAAACAAATTGGAAAAAGGCTTCTGCAGATTCTGATTGTTCTGATCGGTGTAAGTTTCTTTACATTCGGACTTACTTATCTTTCTCCTGGTGACCCGGCAGAAATCATGCTGACAGAGTGTGGCAACCTGCCTACACCGGAACTTCTGGAACAGACAAGACATGAACTGGGCCTTGACCGACCGTTTCTGGTACAGTACGGCTTCTGGGTAAAAGGAGTTCTGACCGGAGACATGGGAACATCCTATGCATTTAAAGTTCCCGTAACTGAAAAACTGATGAAATGCTTCTGGCCAACCCTTCAGATGTCACTGTTTGCCCTTCTTTTGATGATCTTATTCTCCATACCATGCGGAATCCTCTCCGCGGTGTATCAGAATAAGTGGCCGGATTATCTCATCCGCGGAATTACCTTCTTCGGGGTATCCATTCCAAGCTTCTGGATCGGTCTGATCCTTCTTAGCATCTTCGGAGTACAGCTTCGCTGGGTCAACGTAGCCGGAGGTACTACCGATTTCAAGACCATGATCCTGCCCTCCGTAACCCTGGCTCTTTCCATGTCTGCGAAATACACCAGACAGGTGCGAAACGCAGTGCTGGAGGAATTAAGACAGGACTATGTTATCGGAGCAAGAATGAGAGGAATCAAGGAAAGCGTGATCCTCTGGAGACATGTGCTCCCAAATGCAATGCTCCCAATCGTTACCCTTCTTGGTCTTTCCCTTGGCTCCCTGCTTGGTGGAACTGCAGTTGTTGAGATCATCTACAACTGGCCTGGAATGGGAAGCATGGCGATCAAGGCAATCGCCTGTCGTGACTATCCGATGGTGCAGGCCTATGTACTGATGATCGCGATTATGTATATGGTGATCAACATTATCGTTGACCTTTCCTATACTTATCTGGATCCGAGAATAAAGGAGGTTAAGTAAAGTGAAAAAGCAGAATTTTTTCTTAGCTCATAAACAGTTTACCGTATTCTTTATTCTGGCGCTTGCGGTTGTAGGCGTAGCTGTTTTTGCTCCCTGGATCGCACCAAAGGATCCGCTGGATGCAGTGATGGTGGATTCTCTGAAAGCCCCATGTGCAGAATATCCCCTTGGTGCTGACAAACTGGGACGAGACATTCTTTCCCGTGTGATCTATGGTACCAGAACCTCTCTGGTATCCACCCTGATCCTGGTAGCAACTATTTTTGTTGTAGGTACACTGCTTGGAATTATTGCAGGATACTTCGGCGGCTGGATCGATCAGGTGATCATGCGAATCGCAGATATGATGATCTCTTTCCCTGGAATGATCCTGGCAATCGCAATCGCAGGTATGCTTGGCCCAAGCCTTAGAAACGGAGTCATCGCCATCACAGCCGTAAGCTGGACAAAATATGCCCGTCTGGCAAGAAGTATGGTCCTGAAAGTAAAACGTAATCTGTATGTGGAAGCGGCTGTGGTAAACGGCACCAGTACATTCAAAATTTTGTGGAAGCATATCCTCCCCAACATGCTGACGACTATGACAGTAACAGCAGCGGCAGATATGGGTACCATGATGCTGGAACTTGCATCTCTTTCCTTCCTGGGATTCGGAGCAGTAGCACCGACACCGGAGTGGGGACTGATGCTGAACGAAGGAAGAACTTATATGGCAAAAGCACCGTGGCTGATGATCGCACCGGGTATCGCCATCGTAATCGTAGTAATCATTTTTAACATGCTTGGTGACAGTATCCGAGATATTCTGGATCCGAGACAGGACTGATAAAGGAGAAAAAGTATATGAAAAACAGAATCGCAAAAAAAGTATGTGCAGCAGCGCTGGCAGGACTTATGGCAATGGCAATGATCCCGGCTACTTCCGTATTTGCAGATGGAAATACCATGACAATCGGTGTAACAAGCTTTGCTGATACACTGGAACCAACAGAGCAGTATTTCAGCTGGGTAATTTCCCGTTACGGTGTTGGACAGGGACTTACCAAGTTTGACGAGGAAGGAAACATGGTACCATGTCTTGCAACAGAGTGGACCAACAGTGAAGATGGAAAAACATGGACATTTACCATTCGTGAGGGCGTTAAATTCTCAAATGGCAACGATATGACACCAGAGCTTGTAAAAGCATCCCTGGAGCGTACTATGGAAATGTCAAACCGTGTACCGGAGTTCTTTGACATTGACAGCATTGAGGTTGACGGACAGAACATCACATTCAACCTGAACAGAGCAAACGCAAATATGGCAGGATGCCTGGCTGACCCGCTTTTCCTGATCATGGACACAAGCATTGACAACTCCAACATCGCAATGGAAGGCCCGGTCTGCACAGGCCCGTATGCATTCCAGTCCTTTGATCCGTCCGGAGATACAGTTGTTGTACGAAACGAGTATTACTGGGACGGCGAGGTTCCCAATGACAGTGTAACTCTTCGTATTATCGGAGACCAGACAACACGTTCCATGGCACTTCAGTCCGGCGAGATCGATGTTGCTTACAACTTAAAGACAGAGAACGTTTTCGAGTTTGACGGAAACGACAACTACAATATTCAGTCTCTGGAATCTCTTCGTTCTACCTATGCATTTATGAACCAGAACGGAGCACTTGGGGATCTTGCACTTCGTCAGGCAGTTCTCCGCGGACTTGACAAAGAGACCTACACCAGCATTCTTCTTGAGGGCGGCGCAACACCAGGAAAAGCTCCGGTACCGCCAACACTGGACTATGGATATGAGGAACTGAACGATGAGAATGCTTACGATCCAGACGGAGCAAAGCAGGTTCTTGCAGATGCCGGATATGAGGATGTAGACGGTGACGGATATGTAGAAGATCCAGACGGAAATAAAGTAGAGCTTACCTTTGTATACTATGACAGTCGTGCAGAGCTTGGCGTATACGCGCAGGCAGCACAGGCAAGCTTAAAAGAAATCGGAATCAACATCAAGCTTGACTGCGTATCCTATGAGACCCTTCTTGACCGTCGTGATTCCTCCCAGTATGACCTTCTGATCTGGAACGTATTGGTTGCAAACACCGGTGACCCGGAAAACTACCTTCGTGAGAACTGGTACAGCACATCTGCAAACAACACTGCAGGATATTCCAATGCAGATGTAGATGCATGGCTGGATGAACTGGCTTCTACTATCGATGCAGAGGCAAGAAAAGAGCTGATCGTGAAGATCCAGCAGGCAATCATGGATGATGCGGCAACTGTATTCTTCGGGTATGAGAATACCTTCCTTATTTCCAAATCTACCGTAGAAGGACTTGTAATGTATCCAATGGATTACTACTGGGTAACTGCTGACATGAAGATTGCGGAGTAATAAAGGAGTCTGTTATATGCTGGAAATTAAAGATCTGGCTGTACAGTATGGAAATCAGGCACCTACCATCGAGCATTTCAACCTTTCCATGAAAAAGGGGGAGATCATCAGCGTGGTAGGTGAGAGTGGAAGTGGAAAAACTACTGTGATCCGTGCCGTTCTGGGAGCACTTTCCGGAGCTGGCAGGGTCACCAGTGGTGACATTCTCTATCATGGAGAATCTCTTCTGAAAAATTCCAAAAGCGACTGGAGAAAGATCCGCGGCAGCAAAATGTCCATGATCTTTCAGGACTGCGGAGGAACCCTGAATCCGATCCGTAAGATCGGCAGCCAATATGTAGAATATATTCGTACACACCAGTCAATGACCAAGAAGGAAGCATGGGACAAAGCTGTTTCCATGCTGACCAAAATGCGTCTCCCGGATGCTGAGAATATCATGAACAGCTATCCGTATCAGCTGTCCGGCGGTATGCGTCAGCGTGTGGGAATCGCGATGGCCATGACATTTAATCCGGAACTTCTTCTGGCAGATGAGCCTACCAGTGCTTTGGATGTAACCACACAGGCACAGATTGTCCGTCAGATGATGGAGCTTCGGGATGATTTTGGAACCGGAATCATTATCGTTACCCATAACATCGGCGTAGCTGCCTATATGGCAGACCAGCTGATCGTCATGCATCACGGCAATGTAGTGGATCACGGAACCAGAGAAGAGGTTCTGAACAACCCAACCAGTGATTATACGAAGAAACTTTTGGAAGCAGTTCCGGAAATGGAGGGAAAACGATATGTCTGAGAATCCTGAAATCGTCATGCAGGCGAAGCATATTGTAAAACAGTTCCCTGCTTCCCACGGCAGAACCTTAACTGCCTGCAATGATATCAACCTGACTATGTACAAGGGCCGTACCCTTGGAATCGTAGGAGAGAGCGGATGCGGAAAGTCAACTTTTGTCCGCATGGTAATTTCCCTGGATCAGCCCACCAGCGGCGAGATTCTTTATCATGGCAAAAACATCACAGGACTTTCAAAGAAAGAGACCTGGGAAAACCGCCAGAACCTTCAGATGGTTTTCCAGGATCCGCTGGCATCCTTTAATCCGAAGATGAAGATCGGGGACATCCTCACAGAGCCTCTGATGAACTACAAAAAGATCAAAAGAAGCGAAAGAAACGCGAAGGCAAGAGAGCTTCTTCGCATGGTTGAGCTTCCAGAGGATTTTGTGGACCGTTATCCGCACAACATGAGCGGCGGACAGCGTCAGAGGATCAGTATCGCCAGAGCTCTTTCCCTGGAGCCGGAGATTCTGGTCTGCGACGAGGCAACCTCTGCACTGGACGTTTCCGTACAGGAATCTGTGATTGAGCTTCTGGTTCGCCTGCAGAAAGAGAAGAACATCTGCATGATCTTTATCTGTCATGACCTGGCACTGATCCGTTCCTTTGCACACCAGATCGCGGTTATGTATCTGGGACATATTGTGGAGACCATTCCTGGAGAGGACGTTTCCAGCCATGCCGTACATCCGTACACAAAGGCACTGGTTGGCGCACAGTTCTCTGTGCATATGGATCCGACTAAGAAGATTGAGAGTATTGAGAGCGAGGCTCCAAGCCCTCTTGATGTGCCGGTTGGCTGTCCCTTCCAGAACCGCTGCGAGCATTGCACTGAGAAGTGCAAGAAGGAAATGCCGAAGCTTAAGGAAATCGCACCGGGACATGAAGTAGCCTGCTTCTATGTAGAGAGCATGCAAAATCAGGCAGAGGGAGGCAGATAGTATGATGAAAAAAATACTCACTCTGATGATGAGTACAGCACTTTTATTTGGAACGCAGAGCACTGTATTTGCCGATACCGGAAATTACGCAGAGGGTGATGTTCATACCATCGGTGTTATCCTGTATGATCCGGATTCTGCAGAGATGGAAATGTTTGCAGATTATTACCGGGATTATATTGAGGAAGGTTTTCCTGTGAAATTTATTTTCTCAGGAAAGGTTGCAGACTCTGAAGCGGAGAAAGCATTTATCACGGAAGCCAAGGCAGAAGGCGCGGAGGGAATCATTTCCTTTGCCGGATATGCAGACGGGCTTCAGGATGTGATCAAAACCTGCGAGAAAGAGGAAATCTACTACGCACTTGGCTCCAATACCGTAAGCGATGAGAACTATGAGGCAATCAAGGACAACCCGTGGTACATGGGAAGTGTAGGCCCGGATCTGGAAATCGTTTATCAGGCCGGCTGCGACATGGCAGAGTTTTTCTTGGAAAAAGGTGCCAGGAACATTGTGATCATGTCTGGCGGGGCTGCTTCCGGCAACCGTCTCCATCAGGTAAGAACCTGGGGAATGCTGAACACGCTGGAAGAGAAGGCTGGCCTTGTGCTTACAAAGGATGCTCGTACAATAGATGCGGAAGCACTTTCCATGACAGACGAAGTGATCCAGCTTTCAGATAAAGAGGGAAACCTGCATGTGACCATCTGCCCAGGATATACGGAGATGGATGGAGCTGGTCTTGCAAATCTGGAAACAGCATTTGCAGCAGGAGATTGCGATACCCTTATGAGTGCCTTCCATGCAGCTTCTTATCTGGATAAGATTTCGGAGAAAGAAAAAGAGCAGAACAGCAACATTATGGTTGGTGCCATCGACAGCTTTTCTGAGCAGAACTTCGAAGTGTTCCAGGAAAAGGATTTCTTTGGAAATACACCAATCGATTATGTTCGCGGAAAATACGCTTCCATGGCAGGCCCGGCATTTGCCATGATCTACAATGCAATCACCGGAAATCCGGACGCAGTAGAGGAAGACGGTGAAGCTGTACGTCTGTACCAGAACCTCTGGACAGCGAAAACAGAGGATGAATACATCGAACTGTACGGCTGCGCCACCGGCATCTACGAAAACGCCTACAGCTGCGATGACCTGATGCAGGTAATCAAGCAGTTCAATGAAGATACAACCCCGCAGAGCTTCCAAGCACTGACCGAAGCTTCTGATGTGGAGAGTGCGAAAGAGAGAATATTTGCAGAGTAATTTCTCTGCATGAAAAAGCGGCCAGCTTTATGCTGGACCGCTTTTTTCATGCTCATGACATTATGCACGCTTTTTCCTAAGTCTGTTTTTTATAGTGTTCAAATTCAGAATCTCAAATAAGATCAGCAGTACAATAGAGAAAATGGTTATCTTACTTCCAATACCGAATCCGGTTGGTCTGTAAACTAGTTCTATATTATGCTCGTCTGCGTCATCTAATTGGAAGGCCAAAAAGTTATTCCAGTTCTTTTCAATGGTCAGTTTTTTTCCATTATCATAAACGGTCCATCCTTCGTCATAAGGGATTGTGGTTGCAATATTGCTGCTTTTACCGGAATAGGACATTATCAGATGGGAACTGCTTTTCTCCTCTATTGAAAGATTCTGCTGGTTCACCAGCTGTGAATTCTGGTAGATGATATCTTTGTTTTCTGTATAACAGGAAATACTGTCCAAGTCAAAATTTCCGTCCTTTGCTGCAAAAGAAATATCTAAAGATTCGCCACGGTCAAATTCTCCAATATAATATACTTCAGAAGCATCGTCATAACGGATTTCCCTTTCTCTTCTGGCTCCAGTTACTTTAAAAGAAGTATAGGAGGATCTGGTTGGAATCAGCAAATATAAAGAACCTGCATTTTCTACTGTGACAGTTAACTGATTTTCACCATCGTGGGAGGTATTGCTAACGGTATTTGGAGTAAATATATCCTCTTGCAATCCGTTTATGGATGCCCAGATTTGATTCAGCAGCTGGAAATCGTTCAGTTCATCCAGATCAAAGTTTTCGAAATCATTTACAGGGAACAATACAGGCAATGCATATTGGTTCCTGTAATATTTGATACCATCCCCTTCTCCGATTGCTTCGTATCCCTTTGCATTTTCCCTGTTTGTCAGAATGTATCGGAAACCTAATAATGCCTCTGTTGCAAGCGGGGTATTGGTGGTATATTTTGCCCACATCCACTTATGTCTGACACCTAATTTTTTCAGGAATTTTAAATTTTCCACATTTTCGGTAGAGGCATAGTTTGAGACACCGTTATAATCGAATAAATTGGCGTCACAGCGTCCAAGGGAAAAGCTTTTATCCATGCGATAGAAGGAATCATCATTGATTGTTTCTGTGGCGTTTTCCATCATTGCCTTATTGGTTCCATAGGTATTGCAGGACTGCATGCGGATGTCTTTCAGGTAAAAATATCCGTTGCATGCCAGAGAAACTACGACGCCGCAAGACAAAATGGCTGCCGTGGCTTTTCTTACCCGCAGATTCTTCAGAGAAAATGCGGTTATAAATATCAGGATCAAAAGAATATCCAGAGAGATTCCCAGGATATTTATTTTGTCGGAAGCATTCTGAATCACAAATGCCAGAATCACTCCCAGAATCAGGACTGCTTTCAACAGATCTTCTTTTGGAGGCAATTCTTCTTTTAATACCTGGCATGTTTCCCATGCAATAAGCAAAAGAACAAAACTGAGCAGGAAGGAATATCTGTAGTTAAAACAATGATTTTTACTCAGGCCATGCCAGATCTGATTGATAAAACTGTTTTCAAAACTGATAAAGAAAATCAGGATGACAGCAGAGTAAACAGCTTTTTTCCTGAAAGAAATTTTCTTATTTATGAAAAACAGGATATCCAAAATCAGAACAAACATGCCGACATAAATCAAAGGAGCATTCTCTTTCAACGTATTGCTTTGTCCGGTAAATAATCCTGACAATATTTCAGCAGGAGTTGTATTAAAACTCATATCTTTGAACAGATCAAAAATCGTTAGGCTTCTGTCGGATGGCAGGCCAAGATAAGTGGGAATCAATAAAAAGGCACTGATTCCAACTCCAACCAGGGAAGCAAACATATATTTTATAAAAGATTTTTTGATATTGTCTGCGAATTTTCCATCAGATAATAACAGCTGTACCACATAAAGGATAAAGGAGCCTATGCACAGCATAAAGCCAATATAAAAATTAGAAATGACAGCAACTGCCAGTGAAAAAACATACAGAAATATATTCTTGTTTTGGATGATTTTCCGAATGCCCACATACATGAGGGGAAGCAGGATCACGCCGTCCATCCAGGAAGTATTCCATCCATAAAAGACCATATATCCCATAAAAGCGTAGCAGGTAGATAAGGTAGCTTTTATTAGGATATTTTTTTCATCATAGGTGCTTAACAGACAGTAGCAGAATGCCAGAGCACTTGCGATGATTTTGATATAAGCAACAAAATGTGCGGCAAATATCATGTGGTCATGAAAAAGGATAAAGATTACGTTGAAGGGGCTGAAGGAATAATAGGCTAATTCCGCCAATGCATTTCCACCTAACACATTGCCCCAGGAATAAAAAATATCATTTTTTCCAAGGAGACTTCCAAAGTAACTCTCTATACCAAAATACTGATCCGCATCGGCCCACAGATATGCTTTATCGCCAAAGGGATAAATCTTTAACGCATAAAGCATAATAATAAGCGTTATCCCAGTGAGCATTCCCGTCATAAAATAGGGCAGTAATTTTTTCCAGATACTTTTCTTTTGTGACAAAATTTCATCCTCCATTTTAAAATAACCGTATTTCATTCTTATTTGATCTTTTCAGCATCAGGCTTATTTGTCTCTGATACGATGTAATGGGGCCTGTGCTTGCTTTCAGAATAATTTTTGGCAATATACTGTCCCATAACTCCCATGCAGAACAGCTGAATTCCGCCAATAAACACAATTATGCAGATTGTGGAAGCCCAGCCAGCCACAGGATCTCCGTAAACCAGACGTCTCACAACAATAAAGAGCAAAAAAATAAAAGCAATTGCAGTCATTATAATACCGAACCAGGAAGCGATGCTTAAAGGAGCCTCAGAGAAGTTGATAATTCCATCAATTGCATATTTGCATAAGCCCCAGAAATTCCACTTGGTAGTTCCGGCTACCCGTTCCCGGTTTTCATATGGCAGCCAGTATGTACGGAACCCGATCCATCCGAAGATGCCCTTGGAAAATCGATTGGTTTCTCCCATTGCAACAATCGCATACACCATTTCCCGGCGCATAAGACGGAAATCTCTGGCTCCATCTACAATGTCTGCATCGGAGATCTTATTGATCAGGGAATAGAATCTTCTGGCAAACCAGGATCTTATTGGCGGCTCGCCCTCACGGCTGACACGCCTTGTGGCCACGCTGTCATATTCTCCCGATTCGATCAGCTTCAGCATCTCGGGCAGCAGATCTGGCGGATCCTGCATATCTGCATCCATGATTGCAACATAATCCCCGGTGGCATTACAAAATCCGGCATACATAGCGGCTTCTTTTCCAAAATTTCTTGAAAATGAAATATATTTCACACAGGCATCCCTGTCTGCAAAATCCTTCAGGATATTCAAAGTATTGTCTTTCGAGCCATCGTTGATAAATAATAATTCATATTCATAATTGAGATTTTTTAATACAGATATTGCTTCTTTATAGAAAAAAGGCAATGCTTCCTGTTCATTGAAACATGGCACAATAAGAGTTAACTTTTTCAAATCAAATCCTCCCTGCAAAACATGTAAGTTTTGGTAAAATGTTTTGTAAAAATAAGATACACGATACCCTCACAGGGTCAATATTTGGAAGGGATTTTCATAAAGCGCAAAGATTTTGTTTGACTTTTGTAAAAATTGGAAATATAATAATAACAAACGAGTAGCAGATGAGCGTAAATCCAGTTCCCTGCTGCTCGTTTTTGGTTAAAATAAATATTTGCCATGAAAAAGTGTGTAGCTTGTTAGCGTAAGTCCAGCTTATGAGACAAGGTGCACACTTTTTTTGTGCCAAAAAGAGAGGAGCTAAAACAAAATGGCAGAAAATAACAAGATGAAAGAAATGCCGGTGAATAAGCTGATGATCCAGATGGGAATCCCAATGATCTTATCCATGGCATTGCAGGCAGTTTACAACATTGTAGACAGTGCATTTGTAGGAAATATGAAAGTCGGCAGTGAAGCAGCATTAAATGCCCTGACACTGGTATTTCCGGTGCAGATGCTTATGGTAGCAGTGGGAGTCGGAACAGGTGTAGGAACCAATGCACTCCTTGCAAGGACACTTGGACAGGGAAACAGTAAAAAAGCTGCAAAGGTAGCAGGAAACAGTTTGTTTCTTGGCGTAATTATTTATATAGTTTGTTTATTGTTTGGCATTTTTGGCGTGAAAGCATATATCGCATCACAGACTGTTGATGCCAAAGTGCTTGAAATGGGAGTCAGCTATCTGAGAATATGCTGTGTGATTTCTTTTGGTATTATTTTCTTTTCTTTATTTGAAAAATTATTACAGGCAACAGGCCGTTCTCTTTATTCAACGATCGGACAGGTAGTTGGTGCGGTTGTAAATATTATCCTTGATCCGATTATGATCTATGGTATCGGACCTTGTCCTGAAATGGGAGTGAAAGGTGCAGCCTACGCAACTGTAATTGGTCAGGTTGCATCCGCAGTATTGCTGTTTATCTTTCATATCAAACTGAATAAGGAATTTGGGCATGGGGCGAAATACATGAAACCGGATACTGGCATTATAAAAGAAATCTATGCAATTGGACTTCCGGCAATTATTGCTCAGGCTCTGATGTCCATTATGGTTTATGTGATGAATTTGATTCTGAAGTTTAATCCGTCAGCACAGACTGCCTATGGATTATTCTATAAGGTTCAGCAGTTTGTTCTCTTTCTTGCTTTTGGGCTGCGAGATGCGATTACCCCGATTATTGCATTTGCGTATGGAATGAGAAGTAAAAAGAGAATTCGAGATGGAATCAAATATGGTCTGCTTTATACCGTTGTATTGATGATTTTAGGAATTGCAATCACAGAGATTTTTCCGGGAGCATTTGCAACTCTGTTTAATGCGGGACAGTCAAGAGAATATTTTATCAGTGCCATGAGAGTAATTTCATTAAGCTTTCTGTTTGCCGGAATTAACATTGCTTATCAGGGAATCTATCAGGCTTTGAATGGCGGCTTGGAATCCCTGGTCATTTCGCTTTTGAGACAGCTTATTATTATTCTGCCACTGGCTGGAATCTTTTCTGTATTTGCCAGAAATGGCCAGATGGGAGTCTCACTGATCTGGTGGGCATTTCCGATTACTGAAATAATTTCATGCTTTGTAGGATATGTATTTTTAAAGAAAATCAGAAAAAATAAGGTTGATGCTTTAAATTAAGGAGGGCTCAGAGATGGCAAAAAGAATCATTACAATCAGCAGAGAATTCGGAAGCGGTGGACGATTTATCGGGGAAGAAGTTGCCAGGAAGCTTGGAATTGCCTATTATGACAAAAATATCATCAGCCAGATTGCAGAAAAGTCCGGTCTGTCTCCGGAATATATTCAGGAAAATGCAGAATTATCTCCGAAGAAAGGATTATTTGCATATGCACTTGCCGGACGCGACATTACAGGAAAATCTGTAGAAGATATGGTATATGAGGCACAGAGAAAGGTTATTCTGGATTTGGCCAAGAAGGAGCCTTGTGTGATCATTGGAAGAAATGCTGATTACATTTTGAAAGACCGGGATGATGTGCTGAATGTATTTATTCATGGGGATATGCCGGAAAAAATACAGCGCATCACAGATTTATATAATGTAGAAAAGCAGAAAGCTGTCAAAATGATGGAGGATACAGATAAAAGGCGCAAGACAAATTATAATTTTTACACAGATCAGAACTGGGGAAAAGCCAGCAATTACACGTTGTGCCTGAATAGCTCACAATTAGGATATGACAGATGTGAGAAGATAATTATGGAATGTAGTAAATAACTTGTAAGAGGGCGTGAATCTACTATCAGATTCATGCCCTCTTACATTCATTCTTGTGAAATTGTTTTTAATAATTTATGAGACGTGCAGTAACTGTAAATGCAGGCAATGATTTCTGCAATCCAGAATGAATACCAGCTATGTGAAATGCCGAAGATTTTTATAAAAATCCAGAGACAGGGTATGGTGGAGTTTCCTGATTAGCGAAACAATAACCGTTATATTGGCAATTGCTTATCTTGGCGCAGCTGGAAAAAATAACTGATAATGTGTAATTGCAGAAGCATAGAGAATAAAAAATAAAAACTGCTTACATTTTTTTAAAAATAAAGTATAATAAGTAATGTAAAACCAAGTACAATTTACATGAAAATCAGGGATCATTTCATTCAAATTTACTGAGTGAAGGATCCCTTTTTTATGTGGAGTATCTGTAAAATGAAAGAGAGGTAGCTATAATGAAAAGAATCAAAGCAGCTATCTGAATTAAAAATATAATACTTTTGCCTTTTACTTCTGTTAGAATTATAGTATGATAAATACAACTTGTATGTTTGATTTCTAACAGGAGAAATGATATTGAAAAAATATTTACCAATTCTAAGAAACAGTCCTTTCTTTAAAGGTCTTTCTGATAACGAGATAATATCTATACTGCACTGCGTAAATGCAGCAATAATTTCCAAAGAACGAGATTCTTATATTTTCAGAGCTGGAGATTCTACAGAAGTAATGGGACTTGTGGTATCCGGCTGTGTTCTTGTTATTCAGGAAGACCTTTGGGGACATCGGAATATTTTGTCAAATTTGACATTCCTTTTGACCGACAGCAGCTGGCTGATTATCTTTGTATTGACCGCGCGGCAATGTCTACGGAGATATCGAAGTTACAAAAAGAAAAAATAATAAAAACCAATAGAAAGCATTTTGAATTAAATGTTTGTGATGATACGGGGAGGAGCTTTAGATGATAAATAAATTACATTTGGCAATGATCGAATTATATAGAGGAGATGCAAAGAGAATTCAGCATTTCTGCAAAGTGCATAGTTATGCAAAGTTAATAGCAGAAACGGAAAATGTAGATAAGAAATGTTTGTTTACTATTGAAGCAGCAGCTTTGACACATGATATTGGAATTCATTTTTGTGAAGAAAAATATGGAAATTGTAATGGTAAATTACAGGAACAAGAAGGTCCTGCAATAGCAGAAAGACTGCTTAAAAAATTAGGATTTGATCAAGAGATATCTGATCGTGTTCAGTATTTGATCGCACATCATCACACATATAATAATATTAATGAAATTGATTATCAGATATTGGTAGAGGCTGATTTTTTGGTAAATATCATGGAGGATGGTTTGACGAAAGAAGCTGCTTTAAAAGCTTATCATAGTATTTTTAAAACAGCATGTGGAAAAATGATTTGCAGGGAAATGTTTGATATTTGACATAATGGCATGAATTTATGTGGAAAATGAAATTCCGGATCTCACCTATAAATACGGTGAGCAGATGGAGCAACCTGGCAAGTATGGTTTTCTTCGCAGAGATTATCTGAAGAACCATTGAAATTCAACCTATCAGGTGATGCTTTTACAGGATATAATTGGAGAACACCTTCAGAAAGCAGATCAAATGGCATGGGTAAGAGCCACTAATCAGCACAGAGCGATTGCGGAGGAGATTATCCTGAAAGAGTTGATTTATGTATAAGGATTGCCAGTAATCAATCTGGCAGATAACTAATGAAAATAGAATATTGTGAGCGAAGCAAGGCGTGAGTCATGAAAATATGACTGTTGTGGTATAGACCGGTGGAAGTCGGTGTCGTAAAATCAAGGCTTCACAAATTCTTCACAAAATAATTAGCACTCACCTCTTGACAGTGCTAACAATAAGCGCTATATTAATAACTGTAATGAGGAAACACTTACAAGCGCAGCCCCACGCGAGTTACTTTTTTAAAGAGCCGCGCAGGCTGCGCATTTGTATATATAAGCTGAAGGAGGAGAGCCTATGAACATCAGCAAATTTACACAGAAATCTGTACAGGCAGTTCAGGATCTGGAAAAGGTTGCTTACGAATATGGCAACCAGGAAATTGAACAGGAACATTTGTTATATACCCTCCTGACCCAGGAGGACAGCCTGATTCTCAAGCTTATTGAGAAAATGGAAATAAATAAGGAATACTTCCTGAACACAGTAAAGAACGCTCTGGACGCCAAAGTCAAGGTATCCGGTGGTGAACTTAGATTCGGACAGTATTTGAATAAAGCACTTGTAAATGCAGAAGACGAAGCCAAGGCAATGGGAGATGAATACGTATCTGTAGAGCATCTGTTCCTTGCCCTCTTGAAATATCCAAGCCCCAGCATGAAGAAAATCTGGAGCGAATTCGGCATCACCAGGGAGCGCTTCTTACAGGCACTTTCCACAGTCCGTGGAAATCAGCGTGTGGTAAGCGACAATCCGGAGGCAACCTATGATACTCTGAATAAATATGGTGAAGACCTGGTAGAGAAAGCCAGAAGCCAGAAGCTTGATCCGGTTATCGGAAGAGACAGCGAGATCCGTAATGTGATCCGAATCCTTTCCCGTAAGACCAAGAACAACCCGGTTCTCATTGGTGAGCCTGGCGTTGGTAAAACTGCAGCCGTAGAAGGTCTTGCCCAGCGAATCGTGGCAGGAGATGTGCCGGAAGCACTGAAGGACAAGAAAATTTTTGCTCTGGATATGGGAGCTCTGGTAGCCGGAGCTAAATATCGAGGCGAATTTGAGGAACGTCTGAAGGCTGTGTTGGAAGAAGTTAAGAAAAGCGAAGGTCAGATTATCCTGTTTATTGATGAGCTTCATCTTATTGTGGGCGCAGGTAAAACAGATGGTGCCATGGATGCCAGCAACATGCTTAAGCCAATGCTTGCACGTGGTGAGCTTCATTGTATCGGCGCAACTACTCTGGATGAGTATCGTCAGTATATTGAAAAGGATGCAGCCCTGGAGCGTCGTTTCCAGCCAGTTATGGTAGATGAGCCATCTGTAGAAGATACTATTTCTATTCTTCGAGGACTGAGAGAACGCTATGAAGTATTCCATGGTGTTAAGATTACAGACAGTGCCCTTGTGGCAGCAGCAACTCTTTCACACCGTTACATTACAGACCGTTTCCTTCCGGATAAGGCCATCGATCTGGTAGATGAAGCCTGCGCGCTCATTAAAACAGAACTGGATTCTATGCCTACCGAGCTGGATGAGCAGCGCCGTAAAATCGATCAGATGAAAATGGAAGAGCTTTCCCTGAAAAAAGAAACGGATAACTTAAGCAAAGAACGATTGGAGGAGCTTCAGAAGGAGCTTGCAGAAATGCAGGATTCCTTTAATGCCCAGAAAGCCCAGTGGGAAAATGAAAAGCATTCTGTAGAGAAGCTTCAGAAGCTTCGTGAACAGATTGAGGATATGAATAAGCAGATTCAGATTGCAAGACAGAATTATGATCTGGAGAAAGCTTCCGAGCTGCAATATGGAGAGTTGCCTAAATTACAGCAGCAGCTTGAAATTGAAGAGCGAAATACTAAGGAAAGTGACAGAAGCCTTGTTCATGAGGTAGTTACCGATGATGAGATAGCCCGTATTATTTCCCGCTGGACCGGAATTCCGGTTGCAAGACTGACAGAAGGAGAGCGTGCAAAGCTTCTTCACCTGGAGGATGAACTTCACAAACGTGTAATCGGACAGGATGAAGGTGTCCGCCGTGTTACAGATGCCATTCTTCGCTCCAAAGCCGGAATCAAAGACCCGACGAAGCCAATCGGTTCCTTCCTGTTCCTTGGACCAACCGGTGTTGGTAAAACAGAGCTTGCCAAGACCCTGGCACAGACCCTGTTTGATGATGAGCAGAATATGGTTCGTATTGATATGAGTGAGTACATGGAGAAATATTCTGTATCCAGACTGATCGGAGCGCCTCCGGGATATGTTGGATATGAAGAAGGCGGACAGCTGACAGAAGCCGTTCGTCGTAAACCATACAGTGTAGTTCTTTTTGATGAAATCGAGAAGGCACATCCGGATGTATTTAATGTACTTCTTCAGGTTTTGGATGACGGACGTATCACAGATTCCCAGGGTCGTACCGTAGATTTCAAAAATACAATTCTGATCATGACCTCCAATATCGGATCTCCGTATCTTCTGGATGGTATTGATGAGAATGGTGAGATTAAAGAAGAAGCTCAGAAAGAGGTTATGGATGATTTGCGCGGACATTTCCGCCCGGAATTCCTCAACCGTCTGGATGAGATCATTATGTTTAAGCCATTGACAAAAGATAACATCGGTAGTATCGTTGACCTGATGGTGAAGGAACTCAATGACCGTCTTGCTGATCAGGAACTTTCCCTGGAGCTTACAGATGCAGCCAAGAAAGATGTAATCGACAATGGTTATGATCCGGTTTACGGTGCAAGACCACTGAAGCGTTATCTGCAGAAATATGTGGAGACTTTGACTGCTCGTAAGATTCTTTCCGGTGAAGTCCACACAGGAGATACACTGGTGTTGGATGTAGAGAATGGAGAGTATGTGGTGAAGGTAAAATAAGATCAGCAGCAATAAACCTGCAAAGGAGATTCTTATGATACCAAAGGACCCAATGATCTTACTGAGCTATGTGAACACCCAGCTTCGGGATTATTACGATTCCCTGGAGGCACTGTGTACCTGCCGCGGGCTTCGTAAAAAAGAATTGCTGGAGAAGATGGATTCCATCGATTATCATTATGATGAACAAACCAATCAGTTTATTTAAATAAGAAGCAAAAACCGCCTGCAACTCAGTTTTCAGCTGAATTTGCAGGCGGTTTTTTGTTTCCTTGCAATTTTTGTCCGGTTTTCAAGGCAGATGAAGAATATAAAAGCTTAGTCTGACAAAATAAAAACATCTGCAAACAACATAATATCAGATTCTAAATTCTAAAAAAAATATAAACTGCACAAAAAATACTTGCATTTTTTATAGAAAAGTATAGAATACAAAATTAGTCGTCTAACTAAATGAGAAATATATGAAATTGAGGTGAGAATGTGGAACAGGATAATGAGAAAAGTATACAAAGCCTGGTAATGGAAATCAGTCGTATGTATATGGAGAAATGCTTTGTGAAATTAAAAAAGGTTGGCATTCATCCAAGGCAGATCCCTATTCTGGCTGTTCTTTACAGGAGGGATGGCTGCAGCCAAAAAGAGCTTGCGCAGGAGTTAGGCGTGAAGCCCCCTACGGTTACAGTCAGTATTCAACGCCTGGAGAAAAATGGTCTCCTTATCCGCAAACAGGATGAGATGGATCAGAGAGTGAGCAGAATCTATCTTTCCGATGCAGGCAATGCCATTATTAGAGAAGGAATGCAGCTGGCCAGAGAGGGCGAAAAGCAGATGCTGAGTGGCTTCTCAGAAAGCGAGCTTTGTCTGATGCGAAGATTTTGTCAGCAGATTAAGGAAAATATCGCAGCAATGCCTGAACCGGAGCTGTCTCCTGATGAAATGCCAATGGGGCATTTTGCGGAAGGAATAGTAGCTGTCAGGAAGAAATAGGGCAGGATAACAACGAAAGGAAAACAAAGCATGATTAAATTAATGAAGTATCTGAAAAAATCAGCAGGCTATATTGTTCTGATTATTGGATTGCTGTTTTTGCAGGCTTACTGTGATCTGTCTCTGCCAGATTATACCTCTAAGATTATTAACGTAGGTATCCAGCAAGGCGGTATCCCGGATGGTGTTCCGGAAAAAATGCGCAAGAGCACCATGGAAGATCTGCAGATATTTATGGATGAAGACACCAGGAAGGAGGTTTTAAATGCCTATGTACTGGATGGTGATGTTTATGAACTGAAGAATACTATTACAGGGGATAAGAGGGATGAATTAAACGATCTTTTGTGCAAACCCTTGATGATGTATACTTCTTTTACTTCCGGAAGCGAAGAAAGCCAGATGATGCTTTCCAAAATGCAGATGCCTGAGGGAACAGATCCTATGCAGGCTCTTGGCAATATGCCGGATGAAGCAAGGAAGCAGATGCTGGAGACAGTAGATGAGAAGCTTTCCGATATGCCGGAATCCATTCTTACTCAGGCTTCGGTAAGTGGCGTAAAAGCAGAATATCAGGCCATGGGTGAAAATCTGGATACTATTCAGATGAGGTATATTAAGAATGCTGGAATACGGATGGTGCTGATGGCACTGCTTATTATGCTGGCAGCAGTATGTGTGGTCTTTTTGTCTGCAAGGGTGGCAGCAGCCCTTGGACATGATTTAAGAGATAATATATATCGCAAGGTTATCCACTTTTCCAGCAATGAGTACCACAGGTTTTCCACTGCATCCTTGATTACCAGAAGCACAAATGATGTACAGCAGGTACAGCAGGTTATGACTATGATGTTTCGAATTGTGCTTTATGCACCGATTCTTGGTATCGGAGGCGTAATCAAGGTTCTGCAGACAGATTCCTCTATGACCTGGATTCTTGCAGTGGCAGTAGCACTGATCCTTATTGTAATTTTTGTGTTATTCCAGATCGCAATGCCGAAATTCACCATACTTCAAACGCTCATTGACCGATTAAACCTGGTAACCCGTGAGATTCTTACCGGAATCCCGGTTATTCGTGCTTTCAGCCGTGAAGAGCATGAGGAAGAACGTTTCGAGAAAGCAAATAGTGATCTTACCAGAACAAATTTGTTTGTAAACCGTTGTATGACCTTTATGATGCCGGTTATGATGCTGATCATGAATGGTGTCTCTGTAGCAATCATTTATTTTGGTGCACATGGGGTTGACAGCGGAAATATGCAGGTAGGAAATATGATGGCATTTATTCAGTATGCTATGCAGATTATTATGTCCTTCCTGATGATTACAGCTATTTCTATTATGCTTCCAAGAGCCAATGTTGCAGCAGGGCGTATCTGCGAGGTTCTGGAAATGGAGCCTTCAGTAAATGATCCGGAAGATCCGGTTCTTATGGAGAATCAGAAGAAAGGAACGGTAGAGTTTGACCATGTAAGTTTTGCCTATCCGGACGCCGGAGAAAATGTAATCAATGATATTACTTTTAAGGCAGACAAAGGAGAGACAGTTGCTATTATTGGAAGTACAGGAAGTGGAAAGAGTACTCTTATTAATCTGATTCCAAGATTCTATGATGTAACAAAGGGTAGCGTAAAGGTAGATGGTGTGGACGTTCGAGATATGACTCAGCACGATCTTCGTGAGCGCATTGGCTATGTTCCACAGAAGGGAGTGCTGTTCTCCGGTACTATTGATTCCAATATTCGATACGGTAAGCCGGATATGTCCAGTGAGGATGTAAAACTGGCGGCAGAAATCTCCCAGTCTGATGATTTTATCCAGGCGAAAAAGGAAGGCTATGATGCACCGATTTCTCAGGGCGGAACTAACGTATCAGGTGGTCAGAAACAGCGTTTGTCTATTGCAAGAGCCATTGCGAAAAAACCGGAGATTCTGATTTTTGATGACAGCTTTTCTGCTCTTGACTTTAAAACTGACAGCAGGCTTCGCAAAGCATTAAGGGAAAAAACAGAAGATACGACAACTATTATTGTGGCACAGAGAATCAGCACCATCTTGAATGCAGATCAGATCATTGTTCTGGATGAGGGAAATATGGCAGGCATAGGTACCCACAAAGAACTGATGAAGAACTGCGAGGTTTACAGGCAGATTGCCATGTCCCAGCTTTCAGAGGAGGAATTAGCATGAGTGAAAACAAAGCCAGAGGCCCTGTGATGGGCGGTCACCGGGGACGTGGAATGCAGCCTGGGGAAAAAGCCAAAGATTTCAAAGGCGCGATGAAGAGGCTGTTTCAGTATATGGAGCGCTACAAATTCCGTTTCGTGCTGATGTTTATTTTTGCAATTGCCGGAACTGTTTTTAATATTGTAGGACCAAAAATCCTTGGAAAAGCAACAACAGAGCTTTTTAGCGGTCTGGTTGCCAAGGTAAACGGTACGGGAAGCATTGATTTTGGAAAAATCGGATATATCCTTTTATGGACTCTTGGACTATATGTGACAAGTGCCTGCTTTTCCTTTATTCAGGGATATGTGATGACCGGAATTTCCAATGATGTTACTTATAATTTAAGAAAAGATATTTCCAAAAAATTCAGCCGCCTTCCCATGAACTATTATGAGAGTCGGACAAATGGTGAGATTCTTTCCCGTGTGACTAATGACGTGGATACCCTTCAGATGAGCCTGAACCAGAGCATTACCCAGCTGATCACATCTGTCACAACCCTGATCGGTGTATTCGTAATGATGCTTTCCATTAATGTGTGGATGACACTGGCTGCACTTTTGATACTGCCTCTGTCTATGATCATTATTAATTTTGTTATGAAGCACTCCCAGAAATATTTCCAGGCACAGCAGAAATATCTTGGAGAGGTAAATGGCCAGATTGAGGAAAACTACGGCGGACACAATGTTGTTAAGGTATTTAACAAGGAAGAGGATGTAGTTGCAGAATTTGAAAAGGACAACCAGAAGCTTTACGAATCTGCATGGAAATCCCAGTTTTTCTCCGGAATGATGATGCCTGTCATGCAGTTTGTAGGAAATATTGGATATGTTATGGTTGCTCTTTTAGGAGGCTGGTTTACCATCAAGGGAGCAATTGAAGTTGGTGATATCCAGTCCTTCTTCCAGTATATCAGAAACTTTACTCAGCCGATCCAGCAGATTGCCCAGGTAACGAACCTTCTGCAATCCTCAGCAGCAGCCTCCGAGCGTGTGTTTGAGTTCCTGGATGAGGAAGAGGAAGAAACCATAAAAGAAAACGCAGTATCTATAAAAGGTCTTAATGGAAATGTGGAATTTAATCATGTAAGTTTCGGATATAATCCGGATAAGATTATTATCCATGATTTTTCCGCAAAGGTAAAGGACGGACAGAAAATTGCCATTGTAGGACCGACAGGCGCAGGAAAGACCACTATGGTTAAGCTTCTGATGCGTTTCTATGATGTAAACAGAGGCTCCATCTGTGTGGATGGACATGATGTAAAGGACTTTAACAGAAGCGAGCTTCATGAAATGTTCGGAATGGTTCTCCAGGACACATGGCTGTTTTCAGGAACCATTATGGAAAATATCCGTTACGGAAGACTGGATGCCACAGATGAAGAGGTGATCGCAGCAGCTAAGGCGGCTCACATCCACAACTTTATCATGCAGCAGCCGGGCGGCTACCAGATGGTCCTGGACGAGGAGACCAGCAACGTTTCCCAGGGTCAGAAACAGCTTCTTACCATTGCAAGAGCAATCCTGGCAGACAATAAGATCCTGATCCTGGATGAGGCAACCTCCTCTGTTGATACCAGAACAGAGGTCCAGATCCAGAAGGCCATGGATAACCTGATGAAGGGCAGAACAAGCTTTGTCATTGCCCACAGGCTTTCCACCATCAAGGATGCGGACTTGATCCTGGTTATGAAGGATGGCGATATTATCGAGCAGGGCAGTCACGAAGAGCTGCTTGCAGCAAAAGGCTTTTACGCAGATCTTTATAACAGCCAGTTTGATAAGACACAGAGCGCATAAGAAGCCACGCACATTTTGCAGATAGTTTTTTATCAAGATAGTTCGTCAAAAATCCATTTGAAAACAAGGAAAAATACGTGAGAAATATACAGCAGTTTTTCAGAAAAATATATGAAAAACTGCTGTTTTTCTATCTATACTTTTGGGGGAAGATAATGTATAATGGAGCAAAGTTTCCGCAAAATATGAAGTGCGGAACCATGAATATACCAGCCATGGAAGGATGAAGGAGAGTATATTATATGGCAATTGACAACAGAGACGGAGAAGCATTTCTGACTTTTGTCACAGACAAACTGAAAACACGTATTGCGCACATCAGCGAATCCATTCTGGAAGGCCAGAAGGACATCGAGGGAATGCATGAATACTACTGGGAAAACTATACAGAGATGGACCAGTACGGATATGAGAATTTTGATAACCAGCAGGCACTGCTCCATCAGATCAATGCCAATGAGCAGCAGATCCATCTGAGAAAAAGATTCCGCAAAATGCTGGATTCCCCTTTTTTCGGAAGAGTGGATTTTATATTTGAAGGAGAGGATGAGCCTGAGATCTTTTATATCGGCATCGGCAATTTTGCAGAGGAAACCGGACATACGCCTTTGATCTACGACTGGAGAGCTCCGGTGAGCGGCCTTTTCTATGATTATGATAAGGGACCTGCTTCCTATGAAGCACCTCTTGGAACTATCACCGGTGAGATTGCATCCAAATGGCAGTACAAGATCCGTAATGGAAAAATGATCTACCAGTTTGAGAGTGATGTGAAAATCGATGACGAGATTCTGATGGCAGAGCTGGGCAGCGGCGGAAGCGTAGCTCTTAAGAACATTGTCCGCACCATCCAGAAGGAGCAGAATGCCATTATCCGAAATACCAAGGATAAGATCATGGTGATCCAGGGGGCAGCCGGAAGCGGCAAGACTTCCATTGCACTGCACAGAATTGCCTATCTTCTGTACCATGACCGGAAGAATCTGAAATCCTCCAACATTCTGATCCTGTCACCAAACAGCATCTTTTCCGATTATATTTCCCATATCCTGCCGGAGCTTGGGGAAGAGAATATCCGGGAAATGAGTTTTGACCTGTTTGCGTATAAGGAACTGAAGGATACGGTATCCGACTGCGAGGACCGCTACGATCAGATCGAAAGAAGCCTGACCATGCCGGATGTGCCCTCTCTTTACAAGGAGAAGCAGTCCAGGGAATTTTTGAACCAGATGGAAGGCTATCTTACCACATTAGAGGATGAGCTGATGAATTTCCATGATGTGGAATACAAGAACTTCACCAGGAAAGAAGAGGAGATCATCGAGCTGTTCTATTTCAAATTCCAGGACATTCCCCTGCTTTCCCGTATGGAAGCTGTGGCGGAGAATTTCATTGACGAGGTGGAGACACTTCGGGATAGCGATATGGATGAGGAAGAACGTGCCTTTGTGATGGAGAAATTCATGGGTATGTACGAGACAAGGGATGTCTATGTGATGTACAGCCGTTTCCTGGAAAGCTGCGGTTATCCGGGACTTCCCCATGTACAGCTGGCGGACCGCAGGCTTTCCTATGAGGATGTGTATCCGGTGCTTTACATGAAATACCGTCTGCTTGGCCAGAACAGCAGCCACAATGGGATCAAGCATCTGGTTGTGGATGAAATGCAGGATTATTCCAGGCTGCAGTATCTGATCATTAAGATGATGTTCCCCTGCCGCATGACCATTCTGGGAGACAAGGCTCAGACCATGGAGGATGAGAACCAGGATGTGATCGGATTCCTTCCGAAGATTTTCGGCAAAGATATCCGCAGGATCGTGATGAACAAAAGCTACCGAAATACAGTGGAAATCGCGACCTACGCCAATCATCTGGCTGGCATTACAGACATGGATCTGTTTGAGCGTCACGGCGCCCCTGTGGAAGAGAAGCACTTCCCGGGAAAAGAGTCCCAGTCTATGGAACAGGCACTGGATGAGATCATAAAGAAGCTGGAGCTTGGGGAAGAGCAGTTTGAGACCGCCGCAGTGATCCTTCGTACAGAAGGAGAGGCAAAAAAGGCAGCAGGTATTCTGAAGGAGAAGCTGGCAGCCGCTGGGTTTGACACAGAGAACCGTTTTTCCTATCTCCACAGGGACAGCACCAGCTTCTGCAAGGGACTGACTGTAACTACTTTTTATCTTGCAAAAGGACTGGAATTTGACCAGGTATTTTCTCTGTTTCCAGAGGCGGATACAAGTGCACTTGCAAAGCAGGGCAGATACATTGCCGCTACCCGTGCCCTTCACAAGCTGCATATGTATGAGTACGGAAACTAAATTTTACAAAAGTATGACAAACAGGAGCTAAAATAGAAAAAGAACTGGTTTTTTCAAACAGGCTCTAGTCACAAATGTATAAAAAAATCGGTTAAAGTTTATAATATTTTCACAGTAATTTTAGATTCAGACTTTGGAAATCCATTGACAGGTCTGTAATAAAATTGTAAAATATAGCCCGAGGGACTTATCGTCTGGTAAGTTCTGTAAAGACATTGGACAGGATAACCTGCATGAACAGATAATTTTTATGCAGGCATGGATTGTGAAGCACATGAATGTGCAGCAATCCTTTTTACCGAATGAAAAATCAAGGAGGATACCATGAAGAATAAAAAGATTTTAGCAATCTTAACCATAGCAGCTAGTGTTTCCATGTTTGCAGCAGGATGTAATTTCGGCGGAGCTGAGCCGGACGAGCAGGTTGTTGTGACTGAGACTCCTACACCGGCAGCGACTGCAACTCCTACACCGGAGCCGACCATTGCACCGGATGTTCAGGACAGCACTTATACATCCAGCAACGGAGCCGTTTCCATTAAACTTCCGGATGCGACCTGGGCGAATAAGGCAGACGAGGCAGATATGCTCAGCTTTGAGTCACCGGAGCAGGGCAAGATCCTGATCCTTCACGGACAGGGAGAAGATGCCATGTCTTCCGCAATGCTTCCGGATACTGAGGATCTGGCCAATGCCCTTGAACAGGCTTCCGATCTTGTACAGGGAACCGACTTCACTGTTGAGAACTATACTTCCAATGATGTAGAGGGAGTAGGCGTTTATTCCTACACAGTCAGATATACAGACGCTTCCAAGAGCGGCGGCTACGCATATGCCCTTCACAAGATCTATAAGAGTGCAGATGAATACTACAATATCTGCGGATCTGTAGTGAACGATGATTCTCTTGCGGGAATCCAGGCAGCTATTGATTCCTTTGGAATTTCAGGAGATTCTTCCCTGAAGGCAGCAGCACCTGCAGCAGGAGATAATGCTTCTGATGGCAGCACAGACGGAACTGCAGATGGAAGTACAGACGGTACACAGTCTAACAGCACAGATTCCTCCGCAGGAAGCAGTGACGGAACCATCAGCAACTCTGCAGGATTTACCCAGGAGCAGCTGACCGATACCAACCAGACCAGAACCATCTACCGCAACTCAGACGGACATCCTCTTGTGATCACACCGGATGGAAACGGCAACTGGGTTGACTTTGACGGAAATACCTACCGTTTCGTAAACAACGAGGACGTTTACGACCAGAATGATGTTGATTATTACTGGCACGGAGAGGGTGCAGACGTATACTATATGCCTGTAGAGTAATCAGATGACAGCAGGGAAGCTGATGAAAAAATCGAAGAAACAGCTTCCGTGGAAAACAGCACAAAGTAAGATCAGGCGGACACAGCTATCCTTTTGGGGTGGCTGTGTCCGTGACGGTTGGAGGGAATATGGAGAATTTACAGGCTTATGGAGAATTTGCCCGGGTATATGATATGTTCCAGGATAATGTGGACTACGATGCCTGGGGAGCATGGCTGAAACAGCAGCTGAAAGAGTACGGCATTTTGGATGGACTGGTGCTGGATCTTGGATGCGGCACCGGAACGATGACAGAGCTTCTTGCAGAGGCTGGCTATGACATGATCGGAGTGGACAATTCCGAGGAAATGCTGGCAGAGGCCATGGAGAAGCGTGTGGAGTCCGGACACGACATTCTTTATCTTCTGCAGGATATGCAGGAGTTTGAACTATACGGAACCGTAAGAGCGGTTGTCAGCGTGTGCGACAGCCTGAATTACATAACAGAGGAAGAGGAACTGCAGCATGTATTTGCCCTGGTGAACAATTACCTGGATCCCCACGGAATCTTTCTGTTTGATATGAACACGGTATACAAATACCAGACCATGATCGGGGATGCCACCATTGCAGAGAACCGGGAGGAAGGAAGCTTCATCTGGGAGAACAGCTATGATGAGGAGTCCGGGATCAATACCTATGAACTGGCTCTTTTTATTCCAAGGGAGGACGGACTCTATGAGAAAACAGAGGAGGTTCACTACCAGAGAGCCTATCCGCTGGAGAAAATTAAGGAACTGATTCAGAATGCAGGTATGGAACTGCTTGCTGTTTACGATGCCTACACTATGGAGCCGCCGAAGGAAGACAGCGGCAGACTTACCTTTGTAGTAAGAGAACATGGGAAGGAAGTATAGTAATTGTTCAGCAAAGCAAAATGAGAACTGTGGCACAAAATCGGGTGAAGCATGATTTTGTGTATATCGCGAAGGCAGGAATGCATTTTGATTGTAATTGCAAAGATGCTGAACAAAGATGAGTTTAAATTTTAGAGGAGAAAACACATGAACGATTATATTATCCGCGCGACAGCGGCTAACGACCAGATCCGCGCATTTGCAGCAGTGACTACCCAGATGGTGGAGACTGCAAGAGAACACCATAACACAAGTCCGGTTGCGACAGCAGCCCTTGGCAGACTTCTCACTGCAGGAGCCATGATGGGCTCCATGATGAAAGGAGAGAAAGACGTTCTGACTCTTCAGATCAAGGCAGGCGGTCCACTTCAGGGAATTACCGTAACAGCCGATTCCCAGGGAAATGTGAAAGGCTACGTAGGCAATCCGGATGTCTGTATCCCAGCCAATTCCAAAGGCAAGCTGGATGTGGCAGGCGCTGTTGGACCAGGATTTCTGAACGTGATCAAGGACATGGGCCTGAAGGAGCCATACAGCGGTCAGGTTATGCTTCAGACCTGTGAAATCGCAGAGGACCTTACCTACTATTTTGCAACAAGCGAGCAGGTACCTTCAGCAGTTGGTCTTGGAGTCCTGATGAACAAGAACAATACGGTACGTCAGGCTGGCGGCTTTATTGTACAGCTGATGCCTTTTGCAGAGGAAGAAGTCATTTCCAGACTGGAGCAGAACGTACAGAAGATTAATTCCGTTACCAGTCTGTTAGAAGAGGGACATACACCGGAGAGCCTTCTTGAGAAGGTTCTGGAAGGCTTTGATATGCAGATCAACGAGAAAACAGACACCCGCTTCCACTGCAACTGCACCAGAGAGCGAGTTGAAAAAGCGCTGATCAGCATTGGCAGAAAAGAATTAAACGAAATGATCCAGGAAGGCAAGCCTATTGAAATGAACTGCCATTTCTGCAACACAAATTACACCTTCACTGTGGAAGAAATGAAAGAAATTCTGAGAAAATGTAAATAATCAGGGCACGAAGGCGTAACGGTAAAGGAACGAAAACGTTATGTTTCTGGTAAAAATCCTGCATAATTGGGGAAGACACGCAGATAGAACGAGAAGGAAAAGAGGATTAGGTCATGAATCAGGGATTTATTAAAGTGGCGGCGGGAACGCCCGGGGTTACAGTTGCAGATTGCAGGGCAAATACAAAAGCAATTCTGGAAATGATTAAAGAGATGGAAGCACAGCATGCCAAGATCATGGTATTCCCGGAGCTTTGCATTACCGGATATACCTGTCAGGATCTGTTTTTGCAGAGAAGACTTCTGGACAGTGCGTGGGAGAGCCTGCTTGCTCTGGCAGAAGAGACACAGGATGTGGATGCGCTGATTTTTGTAGGCCTTCCTGTAAGGAAAAATGGCAAGCTTTACAATGCGGCAGCTGTACTGAATCATGGAAATATCCTGGGATTTGTGCCGAAAACTCACATTCCCAACTACAATGAATTTTATGAGCAGAGACATTTTTCCTCTGGGGAGGATGTCTGGGATGAGATCACCATCGGGGAGGAAAGCGTGCCCTTTGGCAGCAGCCTGATCTTCTCCTGCGAGGAGCTTCCGGAACTGACTGTAGGAGCAGAGCTCTGTGAGGATCTGTGGGTTCCCCTTCCCCCAAGCGTGAAGCTGGCCATGAGCGGCGCTCACATTATTGTGAATCTTTCTGCAAGCGATGAGATGGTAGGCAAGGATTCCTACCGCCGCGACCTGGTGAAAGGACAGTCAGCCCGCCTGATCTGCGGATACATTTACGCCACAGCAGGAGAGGGAGAGTCTTCCCAGGATCTGGTATTTGGCGGACAGAACCTGATCGCGGAGAACGGCGTCCTGCTTGCAGAGGCAAAGCGCTTCCAGAATTCTGTGATCTACGGGGAAATCGATGTGCAGAGACTGGCAGATGAGAGAAGAAGAATTTCCACTTATCCTTCTGCTGACAGTGCAGAGTGCCAGATGGTACCCTTTGATGTGGAGATTGAAGAGACCTCCCTGACCCGAAACTTTGCCCCATATCCATTTGTACCTTCTGTGAAAGAAGAAAGGGATATGCGCTGTGAGGAAATCCTGAACATCCAGGCAATGGGACTGAAGAAGCGAATGAGTCACATTCACTGCCAGAAGGCAATGGTGGGTCTTTCCGGCGGACTGGATTCTACGCTGGCCCTTCTTGTGATCGCCCGTGCTTTTTCCATGATGGGACTTCCTTCTGAGAATATCCGCTGCATTACCATGCCCTGCTTTGGAACCACAGACCGTACCTATCAGAATGCCTGCAAGTTAAGCCAGTGCCTTGGCGCAACTTTGACTGAGGTGAACATTAAGGAAGCGGTAAACATTCATTTCCGGGATATCGGACATGATGATTCGGTTCATGATGTGACCTACGAGAACTGCCAGGCAAGAGAGCGCACCCAGATCCTGATGGATATGGCAAACCAGGAAGGGGCACTTTTAGTTGGTACCGGAGATCTTTCCGAGCTTGCACTTGGATGGGCCACCTACAATGGCGACCACATGTCCATGTACGGCGTGAACGCTTCCGTTCCCAAGACTCTGGTGAGACATCTTGTCCGCTACTATGCAGACACTTGCGGCGAGAAAGAGCTGGAGGAAGTGCTTCTTGACATTCTGGACACTCCGGTAAGCCCGGAACTTCTGCCCCCTAAGGATGGCAAAATCGCCCAGAAAACCGAGGATCTGGTAGGACCTTACGAACTTCACGATTTTTATCTGTACTATATGCTTCGTGCAGGCTTTGAGCCGGACAAGATTTACCGCATTGCCTGCCGTACTTTTGAGAATACCTATGACAGGGAGACCATTCTGAAATGGCTGAAGACCTTCTACCGAAGATTTTTCGCCCAGCAGTTCAAGCGCTCCTGTCTGCCGGATGGCCCGAAGGTGGGAAGTGTTGCCCTTTCCCCAAGAGGAGACCTTCGCATGCCAAGTGATGCAAGCGCTGCGGTTTGGATGGAAGTATTGGAAAATCTTTAAAAATATCAATTTTCTGGCGGAGAACTGACTTGGTTCTCCGCCTTTTTCAGTGCATCCTCAATGGCGTTCAAAAGCAATTCTGACGTATACTTGCGGTCCGTGGAATACTTCAGGTTGTCAAGAGACTGGCTGTCTACAATCTGGCTTGCCAGAGATTCCAGGGATGGTTTCACAAGAGGAAACATAGCCGTAGTGCTTTCACTTAAATTTACCAGCTCCACAGACTGGATACTGTTCTGGTCCACCGTAACCTCCACGTCAAAGGTATTCTGGTTCAATGTGATGGAAGAGCGGTAAACACCAGGAGTATAGAGGGAGTCTGCTTTTCCCGATGTGGTCTGGCTCCTGCCCGGACCAAACATGAAGTAGATCAGTACACCAAGAAGTATGGCAAGAATGAGAAAAGCGATGGTGTACACCACTTCTTTCATATGTAACACGATGATCCTGGTTTTTGAACTCATGGTCTGCGCCTCCTGGTTTGCTTTGTTTATTCTATCCTATTATCAAACAGGGAAAAATATGATAGAATATTGTGATAATGCCAGACAGGAGGGAGACACACATGTCATTACAGTTTATTATCGGAAGTTCCGGAATCGGGAAAACACATTACGCCTGCCAGCGGATTATACAGGAATCTCTGGAGAATCCGGGAAAGCTGTACTATATTATTGTGCCGGAGCAGTTTACCATGCAGACCCAGAAGAACGTGGTAGAAATGCATCCGGGAAAAGGAATCCTGAATATTGACGTGCTCAGCTTCCAGCGCCTTGCCTACCGCGTATTTGAGGAGGTGGGCGGTGCCAGGGAAGTGCTTCTGGACGACACAGGCAAAAGCTTGGTACTGCAGAAGCTGGTGCAGCAGCACAAAAAAGAGCTCCCCTATCTGGGAAGTCAGATGAACAAACCTGGCTATCTGGACGAGGTGAAATCCCTGATTTCCGAGTTCATGCAGTATGATATCCGTCAGGAAGAGCTTTCGGACATGCTGGAAAAAACAGGGGAAGATTCCTTGCTTCAGATGAAGATGAATGACGTAAGCGTGCTTTACCAGGCTTTTACTGATTATCTGGAAGGGCACTATATGACTGGTGAGGGGGTCATGGATGCTCTCAAAAAAGCAATTCCCTTTTCCAGAAAACTGAAGAACAGCGTGCTTTTACTGGACGGCTTCACTGGCTTTACCCCTGTGCAGATGAACGTGATCCGGGAACTGCTGGCAGTCTGCGACCAGGTGCTTGTGACTGTCACCATGGATGTCAAGGAAAATCCTCTTCAAATGGGAAAACCTCACCAGCTGTTCTACATGAGCCGGAAAATGATTCATACCCTGTCCGGTCTGATAAATGACTTGGATGATCCGGTATACTTAAAAGAAGAAAAAAAGGGACGCTTTTCTGACGCCCCGGCTCTTGGATTTCTGGAGCAGCATCTGTTCCGCTACCGAAAAGCAGCTTATGGAAAATCCCAGGATGAAATCCGTATTTTCGCGGCAGAATCCCCCATCAAAGAACTGGAAGAAACGGCAAGGCGAATCCGCAGAATGGTCCGGGAAGAGGATCTGAAATACGGAGAGATCGCAGTGATCACCGGAAACCTGGAAAGCTACAAAAGTATTGCCTCCCAGGTATTTGAGGAGGCACAGATTCCCTATTTCCTGGATGAGAAGCATTCGATTTTAATGAATCCCTTTGTGGAATATATACGTGCCGCTCTTGAGATGGTGACAAAGGGCTTTACCTACGAAAGTGTTTTTCGCTATCTGCGCTGCGGCATGTCCGGAATCACCAGGGAACAGGCGGATCAGCTGGAAAACTATGTGCTGGCACTTGGAATCCGGGGCTGGCACAAATGGTCGGAGAAATGGGTGCGCACTTACCGGATCATGAAAGACGGGGACATCCAGGTTCTCAATGAGTACCGGGAGCGTTTTGTGACGGAAGTGGAAGCCCTGGCCCAGGGATTTTCCAGCGGCAAAAAGAAAGTAAGTGAATATTGTTATAGTTTATACCAGTTTATCACAGACTGTGACATTCAGAGAAAATTGAAGGAACAGGAGCTTTCCTTCAAAGCAAAAGGGGAAAAAGCCCTGGAAAAGGAATACGCGCAGATATACGGAATTGTTATGGAACTGCTGGACCGTATGGTGGAGATTCTCGGAGAAGAGGAACTTACAAGGGCGGAGTTTACCCAGCTTCTTGAAACTGGCTTCGCCAAATCCAAGGTAGCACTGATTCCACCAAGCATGGATCAGGTACTGGTGGGAGACATGGAGCGTACCCGTCTCAAGGAGATCAAGGCTCTGTTTTTCGTAGGTGTCAATGAGGGAAACATTCCGAAAAATACAGACTCCGGCGGGATCCTAACCCAGATGGATCGTGAATTTTTTGCAGGAGAGGGAATGGAGCTTGCTCCGGGACCAAAGGAGCTGATGAACACCCAGCGCTTTTATCTTTACCTGAATCTGACCAAGCCTAGCCGGTATCTCTGTCTTTCCTATTGTTTTTCCAACGGAAAAGGGGAGCCTGTAAGCCCGGCGTATCTGATCCACAGCATCCAGAAGCTTTACCCGGAAATTGAAGTGAAAAACGCCATGGATGAGGAATTTGCTCTTGGAAGCATGGAACTTCCGGGAACCAGCCTGGAATGCTTTTTGAAGGGACTGACAGAGGGAGCCCTTGGAAAAGGAGATCCGTTTTACGGCGAGCTGTACAGCTGGTACTTAAGAAGTCCGAAGTACAGGGAACTGGCGAGAAAGCTGGTGGAGGCATCTATGACCAGGCGTCCTTCCGATGTGATCAGCAAAAGCGTGGCAAAGGTGCTCTACGGAGAGGTGTCTCCTTACAGTGCTACCAGGCTGGAACGTTTTTCCGCCTGTGCATTTGCCCATTTTCTCCAGTATGGCCTGAGCCTGACGGAGCGTGCAGAGTATGAATTCCGCCCTATGGATATGGGAAATATTATGCACAAGGTTATGGAGAAATTTGCAAAAGAGGTGAAAAAGGAAGGGCTGAAATGGGCCACCCTTACGGAAGAAGAGAGAAATGAGATCGTGGACCGGCTGGTGGATGAGGTCAGTGCGGACTACGGCAATACCATTTTGAAAAGCAGCGCCCGCAACGAGTATATGATCCAGCGCACCAAGAGAATGATGAGAAGAACCGTGTGGGCAGTGCAGGAGCAGCTGAAATCCGGGGAGTTTGAACCGGAAGGCGTGGAGGTGGCGTTCCAGGGCGGACGTATTGACCGTGTGGATACCATGCACACAGAGGACGGCAAGCTGTATGTGCGGGTCATTGACTATAAGACCGGAAATACTTCCTTTGATCTGGTGTCATTGTATCACGGCCTTCAGCTGCAGCTGATGATCTATCTGGACGGTGCCCTTCAGGTGGAACAGAACCGTTATCGGGATCAGGAAGTGATTCCGGCCGGCGTATTTTATTATAATATTAAGGACCCTATGGTACAGGAAAAAATTGACGCGGATGTGGAATTAGTTCAGCAGAAGGTTCTAAAAGAGCTGAAAATGAACGGTCTTGTACAGGCTGACCGGGATCTGGTGGAGAAGATGGACAGTTCTCTGGTGTCTCTTCCGGTGTCCTTTAATAAGGACGGAAGCTTCCGCAGGAATTCCTCGGTTGCCACAAGAGAGCAGTTTGATGTGCTGAACCGTTACGTGAAGACCAAAATCTCCCACATCCGGCAGTCCATCCTGGACGGGGATGCCCAGGTTTCCCCCTATATGCTGGGGAAAAAGAACGCCTGTACCTACTGCCCTTACAGTACAGTGTGCGGCTTTGACACGGAGATTCCGGGATATGAATTCAGAAGGCTGAAGAATTTCGCAGATGAAGAGCTGTGGAATGCTTTTGCAAAGGAGGTGGAATAGCATGGCAGTAAAATGGACGAAAGAACAGGAACAGGTGATTGGACTGCGGAACCGGAACATTCTGGTCAGCGCAGCAGCAGGCTCAGGCAAAACAGCCGTGCTGGTTCAGCGAATCCTTGGAAAGGTAATGGACCCGGAGCATCCGGTGGACATTGACAGGCTGCTGATCATGACTTTTACAAGAGCCGCGGCTGGGGAGATGCGGGAGCGAATTGCCAATGCCCTGGAGGATGCCCTTGGGGAAAATCCGGAGAACGAGCATCTGCAGCGGCAGACTACTTTGATCCACACTGCGCAGATTACCACCATTGACGGTTTCTGTGCTTATGTGATCCGTAATTATTTTCACCTGATCGGACTGGACCCGGGATACCGTACCGGAGAGGAAGGAGAGTTGAAGCTTCTCCAGGAAGATGTGATGAAGGAGCTTCTGGAAGCTTACTATGCCAAGGATCAGGAAAAATATAAATATTTTATTGAGTGCTACGCTGCTGGAAAATCAGACGAAGGCATACGTGACCTGATTTATTCCCTGTATCATGCAGCCATGAGTAACCCATATCCGGATGAATGGCTGGAAAAATGTATTGACAGTTATAAAAATACGGATATAGAATCTATAAAAGCATCAGAATGGATGAAATTGTTATGGAAAAATGTTCTGGCAGATCTGGAACAGGCGAAAGGTCTGGCGGAGGAGGCCAGGAAGCTGTGTTTTTCCCCGGGAGGTCCTTATTTATATGATGACGCCATCTCAAGTGACCTGCTTCTGATTCGGGATGCACAGGAAAAAGCCCTGACAGGGGATTTTGATGGAACAAGAGCGGTCCTTGGCAGTCCGGCTTTTGCAAGATTGTCTACGAAGAAACCGAAGGAACCTGTGGATGACCTTTTGAAGGAACAGGTAAAGGCTCTTCGGGAAAACGAGAAGGATATTCTGAAGGATTTGGGAAGCAGGTATTTTACTGTGGGTGAAGAGGAATTGCCTCTTCTTCTGGAATGCTGCCGGGAGCCTGTGGAAATGCTGGTGGAGCTTACCCGGGAATTTATCCGCCTTTATGGGGAGAAAAAAAGGGAAAAGAATATTCTGGATTTTACAGATATGGAGCACTTTGCGCTGGAGATCCTTATGGAGCGGGTGGAGGATGAGGGCGCCAATGAGCAAGCTTTTGAAATGACTTTTGGAAACCAGGAAAATTCTCACATAACGAAGAGTGAAAAGAAAACTTCTGGATATGAGGATAAAAAACGAGAAGTGGTATATCGTATTATGAGCCAGGCTGCGCGGGAATTATCCATGAAGTATGATGAGGTTATGGTGGATGAATATCAGGACAGCAACCTGGTGCAGGAGATGATCACTACCTGTGTATCTGGCTGGGCGAAGAAGAGTAAGAATATTTTCATGGTTGGTGATGTGAAGCAGAGCATTTACCGGTTCCGCCTTGCCAGACCGGAACTATTTATGGAAAAATATAAAAAGTACACCTTAACGGACAGTGAAGAACAGCGAATCGACTTGCACAAAAACTTCCGAAGCAGATCCCAGGTGCTTTCCTGTGCCAATTTTATTTTCAGGCAGATCATGGGCGAGGATCTGGGTGGAATCGCGTATGATGAGGCAGCTGCCCTTTATCCTGGCGCTGTTTTTCCAGAAGGAGCCAGAGACGAATTTCTTTCAACGGAAGTGCTGCTTGTGGAAAAAGACTCAGAGGAACTGGAAGATCTGATGGAGGGGCAGGATGCCAGGGAACTGGAAGCACTTACCATTTCCCATCGGATTCAGGAAATGGTGGGGAAAGAGAAAATCCTGGATAAAGAGACAGGGGAGTACCGTCCGGTGCGATATGGGGATATTGTTATTTTGCTTCGAACTGCGTCTGGCTGGAGCGAAACTTTTACCGATGTTTTAAGTGCCCATGGAATTCCCGTATATGCAGCTTCCAAGACAGGATATTTTTCAGCACTTGAGGTGGTTACGGTTCTGAATTATCTTCAGGTATGCGACAATCCTCTGCAGGACATTCCCCTTGCCGGGGTGCTTCGTTCCCCGCTGGCAGGCTGTACCACCCAGGAGCTTGCCGTAATCCGGGAAGAAGACCCGGAAGGCATGCTGTATGAAAGCGTGCTGCATTTTCTGGGGGAGGAAGAGCAGTGCAGCCTGATTTCTCCTAAAGAAAGAGAAGCTTTGCAGGAAAAATTGCATGGTTTTATTACTCTTCTAAATGAAATGCGGGATCTGGCAGTTTATACTCCGGTTCATGAATTGATTCTTGAAATTCTGCGAAGAACAGGATACGGCAATTATGCCAAGGCCCTGCCGAATGGTGCACAGCGAAGCGCCAATCTTGCCATGCTGGTGGAAAAAGCCATGGATTACGAGAAAACCAGCTATCGCGGCTTGTTTAACTTTGTTCGCTATATTGAACATCTGCAGAAATACGAGGTGGATTACGGCGAGGTGAACCTTTCCGGTGCAGGGGAAGGTTCTGTGGAAATCATGACAATCCACAAAAGTAAAGGACTGGAATTTCCTGTTGTGATCCTTGCGGGAATGGGAAAACAGTTCAATTTCCAGGACTTGAATGCAAAACTTCTGATTCATCCGGATTATGGTCTTGGAGCAGATGCGATTTTGCCGGACAGGCGAATGGTGGTTTCGACCTTGAATAAGCAGGTGATCCGCCGTCAGCTTCTGGAGGAAAGTTTGGGGGAGGAAATCCGTGTGCTTTACGTTGCCCTGACCCGTGCAAAGGAGAAAATGATTCTGACAGGTGCTGTTTCCAATCTGGATAAAGAGTTGATCAGCCTTTCTCATTTTCGTGAAAATCAGACAGAGCTTCTTCCGGCGGAGACCAGGCTGAAAGGGAAAAATTATCTGGATTATGTTCTGCCTGCTCTGGCAAGACACAGATGCATGGACTCGCTTTATGAGGAGATTGGTCTTTTTCCGACGAAGGAAAATCCTCTTTATGAGGATCCTGCACAGTTTCAGGTGAAGCGTATTACTGCGCAGATGCTGACAGAGGCGGAGGTTGTGGACCAGGCAACGGGACAGATGGAGGAGAATCTTCTGGAGGACTGGGACAGCGAGAAGGTGATGGATCCGGGAATCCGAGAGGAATTGGATAAGCGTTTTGGGTTTGTGTATCCTTATGAATACCGGAGGGATATTCCGGTGAAGGTTACGGTGTCGGATCTGAAAAAGAAAAGTTATCATGAGGATGAGGAGATTGAGGAGGCTGTTTATTTTGAGCCGGATATTGTTCCTTTGGTTCCAAGGTTTATTGAGGAGAAAACAGAGGCTGAGGAAGAGTTTGCGGGGGCAGCCCGTGGTACGGCTTATCATCGTGTGATGGAGTGTCTGGAGTATGGGAAAACGGATACATCTCAGAATCTGAAGGAGCAGATTGAGGAGCTTGTTCAGAATCAGAAGCTTTCTGAGGTTGAGGCGAAGTGTGTTCGGGTTTCGGATATTCGTGGTTTTGTGGAGTGTGATCTGGGGCAGAGGATGAAGGCGGCAGCGCTTAAGGGGCGGCTGTTTCGGGAGCAGCCTTTTGTGATTTCCAGAAGTGCGGCGGAGATTGATGAAAGCTGGGATGAGAGTGAGCGGGTGCTGGTGCAGGGAATTATTGATGCTTATTTTCTGGAAGATGAGGAGATTGTGCTGGTGGATTATAAGACGGATTATGTCCGCAGAGGAGAGGAAAAGAAGCTGATTGAAAGGTATCATACGCAGCTGGAGGATTATGGGCAGGCGCTGGAGAGAATGACGGGGAGACGGGTGAAGGAGAAGTATATTTATTCGTTTGCGTTGAAGAAGGCAATATTGTTATAAAGATTGGGGATTGGATTCCCGAGGGGGTGTCTGGTGCCATTGTGCCTGATCTGGGAGCGGTGCGCAGAACCCGGAAAATCTAAGGGGATATTATTTTGCTAAAAGCGAAGAAGGGGGAGGACAAACTCACTGCGTTCAGACAGTGTCCTCCCCCTTCTTCAACGCAAAATCCTATCCCCTAAGATTTTCTCGGAACCTGTGCAATGCCCCCAAACCAGGCCCAACGGCGCCAGACACGTCGCAGGCGGAGAAAGCGCGAAATTTTCCACTTTTCAAAATTAATGGGACTTTATTTGACGTAGATTGGTTAGAGATGATGGTTTAGTATTTGGGAAAAGATATTAAGGATTGGCAGAAAATCCAGAAGAAAATTAATAGAAACAGGCTCACAACCTTTGGAAAATTAGAGATTGTGAGCCTGTTGTAGATATGCAGCTTGATAAAGAGGGATGCTATGCACGCCAGCCGGCAGGATATTTATTCTTTAAGGTTCCGTTGACAAGTTTGCCGAAGCCGAGGGGGTAGCCTTCTACGCAGAGCAGGTGCCATCCCTTGGTGTGGACGGTTTCTTCAGGGAGGATGGTGAGGGTTTCACCTTTTAAGTAGCGCTCCAGGCGAGGGTCATCAACGGGGAGGGAGATTATGGCTTCTACTTCATCTTTGCGGAAGGCCAGTGCAAGGGGCTGGGAGGGCTCGAAACGGTTTTTCTTCAGGTCACCCAGGTAGAGACCGTTGCGCAGGAAGGTGAGGCCTCGGAGGCTGCAGGATACGGGAGGCAGGTAATAGACCTTGTCTGCACGGACTTCTACGCGGTTCCAGTCAAAGGGCTGGCCGCCAAGGGAGTTCAGGCCAATTTCACTGAAGAATGCCTCCAGATATTTTTTTACATCTGCTGGCAGTTTGGTTCCTTTGGAAATAGTTGCGGTGGGCCCAGATTGTCCTTCTTTTTTCAGAAGGGCAAGGAAATGTCCTTCCCCTGCCATTTTATGTGGGAAAATACGCACACATTTTTTTAACTCCGGGCTGCCGTTTCCCCAGGCTGGATTTCCGCTGGAAAAGCCTTCGTAGTTTTCCATGGAAATGAGGGAGAGGTCCGGGCGCTGTTCCAGGAGCCAAGAGATGACCTCTTCGTCTTCTGCTGGGGCGAAGGTGCAGGTGGAATACAGCATCTGTCCGCCGGGCTGGAGCATGTCGGCAGCATTTAAGCAAAGCTGTTTCTGGATTTGGGAAAGCTCCTGGGATTTTTCAGGGGTCCAGTCTCTGGCAAGGGCTTCTTCTTTGCGGAACATGCCTTCGCCAGAACAGGGAGCATCCAGAATGATCTTATGGAAAAATTCCGGGAAGTTTTTTACCATTTTTTCTGGTTTTTCGTTGGCAACAAAGAGGTTGGGAATTCCGAAAAGCTCCAGGTTGCGAAGAAGGGCTCTGGCTCTGGTCGTACTGATGTCGTTGGCAACCAGAAGGCCGGCGCCTTTTAGGGCAGATCCCACAGCAGTGGCTTTTCCGCCGGGAGCGGCACACATGTCCAGCACATATTCACCAGGTTCCACTGGAATGCGGGAAGCCGGGGTCATGGCACTTGGTTCCTGAAGGTAATAAAGTCCTGCCTGGTAAAGGGGACAGCGGGAAGGGCGGACATCTTCCCTGTAAAAATAGCCGTTGGAAATCCAGGGGATTTTTTTTACTTCGAAAGGAACGATTTTTTCAAATTCCTCGCAGGAAATCTTGGCGGTGTTCACCCGAAGTCCGTAGGTGCGGGGCTGATCGTAAGCTTGAAGAAAGGCATCATAATCATCTTGCAGCATATCTTTCATTCTGTCCAGAAATGCCTGGGGCAGAACCAATGATCTATCTGAATCCATAAGGTTTCTCCTTGTATTTTATAAAATGGAGGATTGCGGGAGCCGTGCAGCTGCAAAGCAATCCGAGACGTCAAATAAGTATCAGAAGTAGTATACTGGATGCCCCGGGGAAAGTCAAACATGGCAGTGCAGTACATACTCTATTTTTTCGTACAGGATTTCTGCAATTTTACATTCCAAGAATGTGAATTTAGTGTTATACTAAAGCGTGTTTGAAAAAATTTCCATCATAAAAATGGAGGCATGACAAATGTCAGTAGATAAAGTAAAAAAATACTTCGCAGGATACGGCATGGAATCCCGTGTGCTGGAGTTTGATGTGTCAAGTGCGACGGTGGAGCTTGCATACAAAGTCACATTCGGCAAAAAAGCGAAAATGCTCACCCAGGAGCAGGTAACCGAACTGATCGGACATGCGGTGGGCGGCGTTTGCCCATTTGCCATAAATCCAGGCGTGGATATTTACCTGGATGCTTCCCTGAAAAAATATGAAACAGCATTTCCGGCATGCGGAAGCAGCAACAGTGCCATTGAACTGACCATTCCCGAAATGGAAAAATATTCCGGATACAAGGAATGGATAGATGTATGCAAGCCACGGTAATTCCAGCCTGGCAGTCTAAAGAATATGGAACGATATCTTGAGTTAACTGTCAACAGAGAAGGCAAAGTAGGAGAAATTCTCCGCAGGCAGGCGGGACTGACCAAAAAACAGATCAGCCAGATAAAATTTCGCCCCGGCGGCATTCAGAAAAACGGAATACAGTGCCGGGTGACGGAAAATGCCGTCTGTGGGGATGTGATCCGAATTTGCCTGGAAACCAGGGGGACTGACTCCGCGCAGTTAAAGACGCCTAAGTTCTTGCAAATCCAAGCTGAAGAAACGAAGAAGAGAAATGATACTTCGGATGGTTATGCAGATTTTGGAGTAGAGTGCAGAGGAAAAAACGAGAGTATTTCTGATTTGAGGTCTGATAGCAAGAAGGAATGCAGTGAAGGGAAAAACGCAGTTTCAAATTTTAAGTGTGGCTTTCCTGACTTAGAGATTTTGTATGAGGATCAGGATGTTCTCGCAGTCAATAAGCCAGCCGGCATGGTAACCCACCCATCTGGAATCCACTACCAGGACAGCCTGTCCAATCAGATTGCCGAATATTTCCGCAGCAAAGGGGAAGAAACCCGCATCCGTTCCATTGGCCGTCTGGATAAAGAAACCTCCGGTATCCTGCTTTTTGCCAGAAACCAGATCAGCGCCGCCAGGCTGCAGAAGCAGCGGGAAGAGGGAAAGCTGCAGAAAACGTATCTGGCAGTTGTGGAGAGAACTTTTGAGGAGGAGATATCACAAAGTTCTTCGCAGGAAATGTCCGTAAGCATGGAAAAAGAGAAGTGGGAGAAAATTTCCATCCCTCTTGCCCCAGATCCGGAGAATCCTCTAAAAATGGTACTTTCCCCAGCGGGAACTATTCACGGAAGCAAAAAGGCAGTGACCTATTACCAAGTCCTGAAAAGCTATGCGAACGCCTCACTTGTCCAGCTTCACCTGGAAACCGGGCGCACCCACCAGATCCGTGTGCACATGGCAGGCACCGGTCATCCCCTTCTTGGCGATACCTTGTACAACGAAAGCCAAACAGGGAAAGCATCTGTTCCCGGAAATCCTTTTACAAGAGCAGCACTTCACGCATGGAAGCTAAAATTTTACCACCCGTTTACGGGAAATAAAATCCTGCTGGAAGCTCCGTTTCCACTGGATTTTGAAAATTTTCTGGAGAAAAAATGAAACATAGAAGGTGTGCTGTAGCATTTTGCCATTTCACAAATAAAAACGCGCTGCAGGGACATCTGAAAACACAGCAGCAAGAAAGGAAGTATGAAACGTATGGGAAAGAAAAAAAGATGGATGGCAGCAGTCCTGTGCCTGGCCATGCTGGTGACAGCGGCTGTACCATCTACAGTAAATGCAGCAACCGAGAAATTCACAGAGAAGAAAGTAGTAGTCCTGGATCCGGGACATGGAGGATATGATTCCGGTGCTGTCGAAGTGCATAATGGACAGCAGTATATAGAGGCAGAAATTAACTGGAAAATTGCCAGATACACCATGCAGGAGCTGCAGAAATATCCAAATATAGAAGTGCATATGACCAGAAACAACCAGAATCAGTTTGTAGGTCTGGTAGACAGAGTTCTGATTGCGAAGAGTTATCAGGCAGACCTTCTGGTAAGCCAGCATATCAACTCTGCTGACACTCCTTATGCCAAAGGTGCCTCCGTGCTGGTTTCCAGCGGAACCTACCGTCCGTACCTGGCAGAAACAGAAAAGCTGTTTGGCAGGTATGTTATAGATGAACTGGGCAAACTGGGAATTTCCAAACGTTTTTCAGCCCAGGGCGGAATGGAATACCGTTTAAGCAGTGACGGAAGCGTTTATCCAAACGGAGCCAGAAGAGATTATTATGCTATTGTGGCACAGAGCGTGCAGCAGGATCTGCCTGGGGTGATCATTGAACATGCTTTTGTCAGTAGTCCATCTGATGCCTATAATTTTTTCCGCACCAACAGCCAGCTGAAAAAGCTGGGACAGGCAGATGCCAGAGCTATTGTCCGTTACTTCAACAGAATAAGGTCTCAGGAGCAGAGCAAAGATACCTCTGATACGGTTACTTCCAATCAGAAGAATGGCTGGAAAAAAGCCGGCAGCAATATGCGCTACTATATCAACGGGGTAAGACAGAAAAATCGGGTACTTCATCTAAAAGATGGCACCTACTATGTAGATAAAAACGGAAACCGGGCATATGGCTGGAAAACCATAAATGGAAACTGCTATTTCTTTGATAAGAGAAACGATGGAAAAGCCAGTGTAGGCTGGCTGACAAGGCCCAGCGGTGTTTTCTGCTTTAACGCAAATGGCATCAGATATGAAAACACTCAGTTGATTTCCACCAGTGGAAAAATATACATCATTGGTTCCGATGGAAAAAGATGTTCCGGCTGGACCAACTATCGCGGGGAAAGATATTACATAAATAATAGGGGCTACGCACATACCGGATGGCTTCGAAGGGGCGGTAAATGGTACTGCTTTGACAAAAAGAAAGGAGCCATGTACAGAAACCGCACTGTGAAAATGGATCCAGGCCAGATCAATTATAAATTTGACAGAAGAGGCGTCTGCACCAACCGAAAATAAACATGCAAAAAGTGTCAACTAATGATTTGTTGACACTTTTTTTTCTGTCATGCTATACTTCGGTTAACCAAAAGGTGCCTGCGATACATTACACAATGCGTTAACATAAAACAGGTATTGTCAAGAAATGAAATTCAAATGGAGGGTGACAGAATGAAGGCGGATTTTGAAAAGCAGATACAAGATATTTTCGGCACGACAGATATTGAAAAACTGCGCGAGATTTCGGAAGCTGCGCATAACTACGACTGTATGAAAAAAGAGCAGCCAGCGGGCAAGCATGCTTCCGGAAGAAAGAATTCCTTTACTGAGCCCCAGATTGCCAGGATTCTGGCACTGCAGGATCAGGGGGAGAAAATTGCCAGCATTGCCCGGGAATACCAGGTATCCCGCCAAACAATCTACAGCCAGATCCGGCGGGCCCATCATTTCAGTGATGACCCGGATGTGAAAATGCGCATGAATTTTATGAACCACAATGATCTTTGCACCACCATTGACATCGACTTCAGACACGAGAAAATTAAAATACAAAATTACACGGACAAAATTATCTTCCGTGCATTTGGCGTTGTAACAGAGCCAACCTGGGCAGATTTCGAATATTTCCTGGAAGATCGCTGCTTCCCCAGAACCCGCGACCACGCCAAGGACATTTTAAGAGAAATGGGAGTCCCCTTCTATGATCCCCTTTTGATCATTGAGAAGACCAAGGGCTATATGGCAGGGGACTACCAGTGGATTTTGATCGTCAAGAAGGAGAACGGATGACTATGAAGAATATAAACCTTGACAAGTATTCTCCTTTTCACAAAACAGGTCATACTTCGAAAGGAGATCAGCGAAAATGGGAGATTGACGGCATCTGGTACAAAGCAGATTATATGGGCTATGAGAGTCTGGCGGAGGTACTTGTTTCCAGGCTTTTGAAGAAAAGCAGCCTGAAGTATGCTTTTGTCACATATGACCTTACCAAAATTGAATATAACAATAGTTCTATAAATGCGTGCGTCAGCCAGGATTTCAGAAAAGAAGGACAGGTGCTGATTCCCCTGGAAAAATTATTTCGTCAGTACACAGGAGAAAGTCTGGCTGTGAAGCTTGCAGAATTTGCAGATGTCAGGGAACGCATCCGATATCTGGTTGAACAGGTGGAAAACATCACTGGGATAAAGAGTTTTGGTGAATATATAACAGAAATGATAGAAATTGATGCTTTTTTTCTGAATGAGGACAGACATACGAACAATATTGCGGTTCTTTACGATGAAGAAAATGAGCAGTATTTTGTAAGTCCCTTTTTTGCTCAGGGACTGTGTCTTTTGGCAGATACCAGACAGGATTATCCTATGGAATTGTCCATAGAGCAATGCATGGACAAAATAGAAGCAAAGCCATTTAGCAGCGAATTTGATACACAGCTGGAAGCTGCGGAAGAACTGTTTGGAACACAGCTGGAATTTCATTTTACAATCCAGGATATACATCGGGAACTGGAAGCGCTGGCGGATTTTTATCCGGAAGACATCCGCCAGCGCGTAGAACTGTTGATGCGCCAGCAGATGCGAAAATATTCTTATTTGATTACGAAGTGAATTTTATATATAGGGTTGCCGTCAGGTGACCTGCTTGCTAAGAAAAGCCTGCTTCCTAATAGGAGCGGCTTTTTTAAATAAATGCTATTGACAAAACTATATTATATGGCGTATAGTATTATCAATCAAACAATATTGATGAATCATATAATATGATTGGAGTGATCAGATGGTATTTAACACAGGAGCTGCACTTCTGGATGCCATTGTCCTGGCAGTTGTGTCCAAAGAGCCACAGGGTACATACGGATACAAGATCACCCAGGATGTACGCGGGGTTCTGGACATTTCGGAATCCACCCTTTACCCGGTACTGCGCCGACTGCAGAAGGATGACTGCCTGGAGGTGTATGATCAGGCATATGCAGGGCGGAACCGCAGATACTACAAGCTGACGGAGAAAGGGAAAGCGCAGCTTAATTTGTATAAGATCGAGTGGAAGAATTATTCCACCAAGATCAGCAGCATGTTTGAGGGAGGAGAATCGTAGTATGGACAGAGCACAGTTTATGAAACAGCTGGAGAGGCTGCTGTCTGATATTTCGGAAGCGGAAAGGCAGGAAGCGCTGGCCTATTACAACAGCTATTTTGATGAAGCCGGACCTGAGAATGAGGCTTCGGTGATCAGAGAGCTTGGAAGCCCCGGCAAGGTGGCAGCTATTATTAAGGCAGACCTTAACGAGAGCAGTGAGGAATACGCGCAGTACACAGAGCATGGATATGAGGATCTTAGGGAAAAACAGGATTCCTATGTTCCTGAAGTGAGAGAGAATTCCAGCCGTGCCAGAGAGGGTTATCATCCGAAGGAAAAGAGAAGCAACAGCAGGCTCATTCTGATTTTGATTGCGCTGGTGTTTCTTTCCCCATTTATTGTGGGTGCGGCAAGCGGCGTATTCGGTATTTTACTGGTACTGATCTTACTTCCGTTTCTGGTGATTTTTGTTTCCGGAGTTGTGGCATTTGGTTTGATTGTTGGTGCATGCGCCTGCATTGGCACAGGAGTAGGACTTCTGTTTTCTAATGCAGCAGCAGGGCTTCTGGTTATGGGAATCGGAGCGATTTTGATGGCATTTGGAATTTTGTGCTGTATTTTTGTGGGATGGCTGGGTTCCAAAATCTTTCCGTGGATTCTTCGCAAGGTAACGGACTTTTTGAACAAAATTCTGTATCGGAATCGAAAGGAGGATCGGGCATGAAAAAAGGAACAAAAGGAATGCTGATCGCAGCAGGAGTTTTTGCAGTAGCAGGAATCGGCTTATGCGTGAGCGCAGTCTCTATGGGGGCTGCCAAAGAAGGGAGCCAGGTGGTGAATCAGGTGGTGAGTGCCTTTCGGGACAATACTTATCCTGCGGCTGGACTGATACATCTTGGAAAAGCATACAGAAACTCAGGCAATGGGAAACTGAGTGATGAGGATGCGGTATCCACGAATGTGGCTTTTAAGAAAAATCTGGAAATCAGTTTGAAATATGATGAGCTGATTTTGCAGGAATATGACGGTGACGTAATCAAAGTAGATACGATAAACGATGAAAAAGGAGATGTAGTGATCTCAGAAGATGCAGACAAAATCACGATCAAAGACACTCATGCCGGCACTACCAGAACGAAAAAACAGGTGATGGTCAGCATTCCTTCCGGAACAGCCTTTGACAGCGTATCCCTTGGAGTGGATGCGGGAACCATTGAACTGTATGGAGAAATCAAGGCAGATCAGTTTTATGCGGAAGTGGGGGCTGGGGAATTTGATGCTTCTGCAACCATTACTGCAGACAAATGTGACCTTCAGGTAGGTGCAGGCACCATTGATATCGAGACGATTGACGCAAAGGAAATCAGTGCAGACTGCGGAACCGGAGAAATCAGTATGGAGCTTTCCGGCAAAGAGCAGGATTATAATTATGAGATTTCCTGCGGAATCGGTGAAGTTGAGGTGAACGATTCCCAGTTCAGCGGTCTTGGCGTTGAGAAAACCATCTCCAACGATGGCGCAAAACGGAAAGTAACTTTGGAATGTGGAATGGGAGAGATTGATGTGAGCTTTACAAATGAAGATTAGAGCCTGTTTGAAAAATCATTCCCGCAATCTGCACGCCCCACTTTGCGGTATATTTTGCCCGAATTCAGTTGCCGTAGCCCGCTACGGCGCCCTCATCCGGACAAAATCTCCCACAAATTGTGACGCACATCTTGCAGAAAGCCTTTTTCAAACATGCTCTAACAGATCTGTAAATGAGAATGAATCATAGCAGCACTTAAAGAATAGAAAGTGTTGCTTGAAACGTTACTGGTCATGGAATGAACAGTAACTTGGAAAATATGTAAAATAAAATCAGGAGGAATTCGATTATGAGCAATAAGCGTCTATACAAATCCACTGTAAACTGTATGCTGTGCGGTGTCTGCGGCGGAATCGCCGAGTACTTCGACATTGACCCCACTCTGGTGCGTCTGGCCTGGGTCATCCTCACCTGTTTCGGCGGCGCCGGAATCTGGGCCTACATCATCGCAGCCATTATTATTCCAAAAGCATAAAAATGTATAATTTTCTGTATTTTGTTCATACTCCTCATATACATGCAAAACTTACAAAAAGGAGCAATGACATATGAACAAAGACAAAGAAGTAGAAGCCTACAGACAAGGTAATCTCACCACCGAAGAACAAACCAAATACGAAATCGCCCGCGAACTCGGTATCCTGGACAAAGTCCTGGAAAACGGCTGGAAAAGCCTCTCCGCCAAAGAAACCGGCCGAATCGGCGGCATGATGGCCAAAAAGAAACCCAAACAACCATCCCCAAAAGCCTGATTTCACCTCCGGCGATTTTCCGATTCAAAACGAAAAATCCCCCACAATTCGCCCCGTAAACTTGCCATCCGAGGATTCAAATGGTAAGATAAATACAAACAACTTCTGAAAGGAAAATGACCGAAAAGAAAATTTTCACCACAGAATTCTTCTTGGAATTGTAGTTGAACTGAAATATGCGGAGGATGGCATGCGTAATATTATCAAATATGGCATCGCATGCTACAAAAAAGAATGCAAGGTGCTTAAAAAGGATGCGTGAGCATCCTTTTTTGGAAAGAAGGGAGTGGCAGGATGCGGATTCTGATTGCGGAAGATGAAGTGGAGATTGCGCGGGCGCTGAAGGTTTTATTGGAAAAAAACAAGTGCTCGGTGGACATTGTACATAATGGGAAAGATGCCTGGGACTATATCAGCCAGGGGAAATTCGATGTGGTTGTGCTGGATATTATGATGCCGGAAATGGACGGGCTTGAGGTGCTGAGAAAAATGCGGGACAGCCACGATACTACGCCTGTGATGCTTCTTACTGCGAAGTCGGAGATTGAGGACAGGGTGGCAGGCCTGAATGCAGGTGCAGACGATTATCTCCCCAAGCCATTTGCGGCAAGTGAATTTATTGCCAGGGTGAAAGCGCTTGGCAGAAGAAGCCTGAGCTACACGGAAAGCCTGATCAGAGTAGGCGACACTACCCTGGACTGCAACCGTTTTGAACTGTCAGCAGGAGATGTGAGTGTCCGCCTTAATAACAAGGAATACCAGCTGATGGAGCTGTTTATGAAGCATCCCCGCTTTGTATTTTCCACAGAACACATTATGGAAAAAATATGGGGACAGGATGCGGAAGCTGGCATGGATGTGGTGTGGACTTACATTGGATTTCTGCGGAAAAAATTAAAGCAGCTGGGGGCTTCTGTGGAAATTAAAACTGTCCGCGGAGCCGGATATTCTCTGGAGGAAACCACATGCTGAAGAAAATGAGATGGCATTTTATTCTGGCGGCTATGGCAGCAGTGTTTATCATGCTGGTGGTGGTGCTTGCCGGAGTCAATGTGTGGAATTACCACAACACCGCCAGTCGCGCAGACCAGAGGATACAGGAAATTTATACCTTTGAGGCTGGCAATGGGGCTGATGCAGCCGGGGAAACGGGGTCAACTGCAGATGCCAGTAAAAATTCAGAGATTCCGCCTGTAAATGCAGCAAATACATCAAATCCTCCTACAGGACAGACAGAAACTCTGCCGCCAGTGTTCCCAGGTCCGGGACAGGAACGCGATCCGGAGGCACCATATACTACTCGCTTTTTCCTGGTAAAGCTGGATGAAAACGAAGAGATAACGAAGGTTTCTACAGACTTTATCGCATCTGTTACACAGGAAGAAGCCGAAGAATATGCCTGGAATATCTTAAATGGAAAAAGAACAAAAGGTTATTATAAAAACTACAGATTTCAAATAATGTCAGATAATAATGGTAAAATTGTTATATTTCTGAACTACTCGATGGAGCTGCATTCTGCCCGGAATGTACTTCTGATCTCCTGCCTGATGGGTGCGGTATGCCTTCTAATTGTATTCCTTCTGGTGGTGCTTCTTTCCAGGCGTGCCATGGAACCATACATCCGAAATATGGAGCGCCAGAAGCGTTTTATCACAGATGCAGGCCATGAGATTAAAACACCGCTGACCTCCATTGCAACCAGTGTGGATGTGATCGAAATGGAACACGGAACAGACGAATGGACAGACAACATCCATAAGCAGACAGCAAAAATGTCCAGAATGGTGACAGATCTTGTCACTTTGTCACGGCTTGATGAGGAAAATCCTTTCCCGGAAAAGACAGAATTTTCCCTGAGTGATGCGGCATGGGAGGTAGCAGAACCCTTCGCTTCCCTTGCAAAGGCCAAGGGAAAAACCTACACCCATCGGATTGAGGAAAACCTGACCCTATGCGGAAATCCAGATTCCATCCGCCAGCTGATTTCCATTCTTCTTGACAATGCACTGAAATATTCGGATGAACATGGAAGCATCCGCCTGGATGTATACAAGGTTCATGGAAAAACCAAAATAGAGGTTTTTAACACCTGCATTTTGGAGGATACCAGAAATCTTTCCCGGCTGTTCGACCGCTTCTACCGCCCGGACGATTCCCGCTCTCAAAAGACAGGCGGTACCGGAATCGGGCTTTCCATTGCGCAGGCGGTGGCAGAAGCCTACGGTGGGAAAATCAAAGTGCACAGTAAGGATGGGAAGTCTATTCTTTTTCAGGTGAGCATTTAAAACATCTTCCTCCATTTGCCAAACTGTCCCTTTAAAATATCTATAAATTGGATATTTATAAAAGTACAGTACTCCTGTATGCTTTCAGACAAATAAAACACAAGAAGTGAAAGCCAAAGTGAAACAGAGCTTCGAGATCCCCCAGGGGATTACTTACTTGGATGAAATTCACATACAGGAGGAAATCAAAATGAGTCAGGAAAGATACGCATTAAATAAACAGCTTGCACAGATGCTAAAAGGCGGAGTTATCATGGATGTTACCACACCGGAGCAGGCAAAAATCGCAGAGGAAGCAGGTGCCTGTGCCGTTATGGCACTGGAGCGCATTCCGGCAGACATCCGCGCGGCAGGCGGCGTTTCCAGAATGAGCGACCCGAAAATGATCAAAGGAATCCAGGAAGCAGTTTCCATTCCTGTTATGGCAAAATGCAGAATCGGACATTTTGTGGAAGCACAGATTTTGGAAGCAATCGAGATCGACTATATTGATGAGAGCGAGGTTCTTTCTCCGGCTGATGATGTTTACCATATTGACAAGCGCCAGTTCAAGGTTCCGTTCGTATGTGGAGCCAAAGACCTTGGGGAGGCACTTCGCAGAATCGCAGAGGGTGCTTCCATGATTCGTACCAAAGGCGAGCCGGGAACGGGAGATGTGGTACAGGCGGTAAGACATATGCGCATGATGAACAGCGAGATTGCCAAGGTAGTTTCCATGCGTGAGGACGAGCTTTTTGAGGAAGCAAAGAACTTAAGAGTACCATATGATTTAATTGAATATGTACATAAAAACGGCAGACTTCCAGTTGTAAACTTCGCAGCAGGAGGTGTGGCAACTCCTGCAGATGCAGCTCTGATGATGCAGCTTGGAGCAGAGGGCGTGTTTGTCGGTTCCGGTATTTTCAAATCCGGTGATCCGAAAAAACGTGCAGCTGCAATCGTGAAAGCAGTCACCAACTATCAGGATTCCAAAATGCTTGCAGAGCTTTCCGAAGACCTTGGTGAGGCTATGGTTGGAATCAACGAGCAGGAAATCCAGCTTCTGATGGCAGAGAGGGGCAAATAAGATGAAAATCGGAATCCTTGCTGTACAGGGAGCCTTCGCAGAGCACAAAGCCAAGCTGGAAAAATTAGGCGCACAGTGTATAGAGCTGCGAAAAAGAGAAGACCTGGATGGCGGCTTTGACGGACTGGTGCTGCCGGGAGGGGAAAGCACAGTACAGGGAAAGCTTCTTCGTGAACTGGACATGTTCCAGCCTATGAAGGAAAAAATAGAAGCCGGAATGCCGGTGCTTGCCACCTGCGCAGGACTGATCCTTCTGGCAGACCATCTTTCCAATGATGAGCATGTGTATTTCGGAACCATGCCAGTAACAGTAAAGCGAAATGCCTACGGCAGACAGCTTGGCAGTTTCCACACAATCCAGGAGATGAAAGGAATGGGAGAAGTTCCCATGACCTTTATCCGTGCTCCTTACATTGAAAAATGCGAAGAAGGTGCAGAAGTGCTGGCAGAGGTAGAAGGAAATATTGTGGCAGTAAAATACAAAGAGCAGTATGGTCTGGCTTTCCACCCGGAGCTGGATGAGGATGATACTATCCACAGTGCTTTTCTTGAAAGCGTTAAAAAATATAAAGGCCTTAAGTAAATAAATACGCTCCGAATCCAGACAAAATCCTCCGCAAATCGTAACATAGCATTGGCAGAAGACTTGGGGCGACACTCTTTGAGCAGAACAGAAAAAACAATTCCAAAATATCTGGTTATAGACGAAAACTATAACTAGATATTTTTTTTACATATTGGACAGACAATCCCCAGTATGTTACTATGCATTCATCAACAAAAACAAAGCAGCAACAAAGAAAAAAGCAAAAATCAATAACAAAAACAACATTAAATAAAAAATTACTGGCAAGCTTATTTGCTAAGAAGAAAAGATACGGAGGAAAAGAAAATGGCAGATATTAAAGATTCCAAAAACTGGGGATTTGAAACAAAACAGTTACACATCGGACAGGAGCAGGCAGACCCGGTAACAGACGCAAGAGCTGTTCCGATCTACGCATCCACATCCTATGTATTCCACAACTCACAGCATGCAGCAGACCGCTTCGGACTTCGTGATGCAGGAAACATTTACGGAAGACTTACAAATCCAACTGAAGATGTTTTCGAGAAGAGAATCGCAGCTCTTGAAGGCGGCGTTGCAGCATTGGCAGTTGCTTCCGGTGCAGCCGCAATCGCCTATACATTCCAGGCACTTGCAAAAACAGGTGAGCACATTGTAGCTTCCAAGACCATCTACGGCGGAACTTACAACCTTCTGGCACATACCCTTCCACAGACAAACGGCGTTACCGCAACATTTGTAGATCCGGAAGTAGAAGGTTCCTTCGAAGCTGCAATCCAGGAAAACACAAAAGCAATCTTTATTGAAACACTTGGAAACCCGAACTCCAACCTGATTGATATCGAAGAAGTTGCAAAGGTTGCACATAAACATAACATTCCGCTTGTAGTGGATTCTACATTTGCAACACCTTATCTGGTTCGCCCGATCGAGTATGGCGCTGACATTGTGGTTCATTCCGCAACTAAATTTATCGGCGGACATGGTACGGCAATCGGCGGTGTAATCGTAGATAGCGGAAACTTTGACTGGAAAGCATCCGGCAAATTCCCGTGGATTTCTGAGCCAAACCCAAGCTATCACGGAATTTCCTTCGCAGAGGCAACTGCTCCGGCAGCATTTGTAACCTATATCCGTGCCATCATCCTTCGTGATACCGGTGCAACACTTTCTCCATTCCATGCATTTTTGTTTTTACAGGGACTGGAAACTCTTTCCTTAAGAGTTGAGCGTCACGTAAGCAATGCGCTGAAAATTGTAGATTACCTGTCCAAGCATCCGCAGGTTGAGGCTGTACATCATCCGTCTCTGGAAAGTGAGCCAAGCCATTATCTGTACAAGAAATACCTTCCAAACGGCGGCGGTTCCATCTTCACATTCGAGATCAAGGGAGACGCCAAGACTGCACAGAAATTTATTGATAACCTTGCAATCTTCTCCTTGCTTGCAAATGTTGCAGATGTAAAATCTCTTGTCATCCATCCTGCAACAACTACACACAGCCAGTGCACAGAGGAAGAGCTTCTTGACCAGGGCATCAAGCCAAACACAATTCGTCTTTCCATCGGTATTGAGAAAGCAGAAGACCTGATTGCAGCTTTGGACGCAGCATTTGAGGCAGTAAAATAAGACTGGTCATCCATAGCCAGGAAACATTTTTCCAGGATATAAAACTATAATGTAAAAGAACAGGCATCATATTTTCCAGAATGAGGGAATATGGTGCCTGTTTTTTGCATATAAAAGTATCGTAACACGATTATGTATTGATTCCTTTATATTTTCTTAATATTTTTCAGCAAAATTGTCAAAAAAAGTAGACGTCATCTAACAGAGTATGGTAAAATATAATTTCAAAAAGGAACGTGAAAGAGGGAAGGCGTGGTTTTTTTGATAGACATATCTAATCTGGACAGCCACTTATTTGAAATGCTGTCTCAGACTTCAGATAATCTGTATATTTATATGGCAGACCTGGAACGGGATTTTTCCAGATGGTCCAAATCAAGCGTGGATTATTTTAATCTGCCGGGAGAATATATTGCAGACACGGCGAACGAGTGGGTGAAGCATATCCATCCCCAGGATCAGCATATCTTTCTGGAAGATATTGGAAGGATTTTCGCGGGAAAAAGCAACCGCCACAATTGTGAATACCGTGCGCTGAATAAATACGGCAAATATGTGTGGGTGAAGTGCCAGGGAGTTGTGGAGCGCCATGAGGATGGAAGCCTGGGGCTTTTTGTGGGAACTATGATGAATCTTGGAGTGAATGCCAAGTTTGATCAGCCAACAGGCCTGTACACATTTCATGAGCTGAAGAAGCAGCTGCCTGTGTTTATCAATCAGGGAATGGAGGGTGCCATTCTCTTATTTGACGTGGACAGACTGCAGAGAATCAACGATCTTCTTGGATATATGGTGGGAGATGAGGTTCTTCAGCTTCTGGGACAGAAGTGCCATGAACTGGTGGGTGTTACCTTTTACCGTGGTCAGGGAGGCAAGTTCTACTGCATTACCACAGATCTGGATCGGGACAAAATAGAATGGATCTATCAGCAGGTGAAACGGTTCGGAGAGGAAGTTCCAAGGGAGATGAAGCTGGAGATCCAGCTGACTATTTCCTGCGGAGTGGCATTTTTCCCCCAGGATGCAGAGGACTTCGAGACTTTGTATGCCAATGTGGAATATGCCCTGGAACAGGCGAAGAAGGACGGCAGAGGCTGCATTGCCCAGTTTTCCGGCAAAATGCACAGGAGAACTGTGGAGCAGTTCCGGCTTCAGGAGGTGTTAAGGGAGGCAATTGCCAATGAATTCCGTGGATTTTCCCTGGTTTACCAGCCGTTGATCAGAGGAGAGAAACAGCAGGTTTACGGCGCGGAGACATTGATGCGTTTTTATCTGCCAGATGGAAGTATGGTTTCCCCTATGGAGTTTATTCCCATTCTGGAAGAGGACGGAACCATCCGCGAGGTGGGAGAGTGGCTTTTGAATGCAGCCCTTGCCCAGGCGGCTCTGTGGCGGAAGGAGAATCCGGATTTCGTAATTTCCGTGAATGTTTCCTATATTCAGATGCTGCAGCCGGGATTTCGTGAGATGGTCACCAGGATTCTGGAGGAATCCCAGACACCAGCTCAGTCTCTGATCCTGGAGCTTACAGAAAGCTGCAAGGTCTCAGATCCAAACAGGCTGCAGGATGATTTTGAATATTTCAAGAACCTGGGAATTAAGATGGCGCTGGATGATTTTGGCACGGAGTATTCCTCCATTGCACTGCTTCGCAAGCTGAAGCCCCAGCTGATCAAGATCGACCATACTTTTGTACGTTCCATTCAGGATGACGAGATGGATCAGGCAATTCTGGAATATATTATGAACTTAAGCAAGCAGACCAAGATCCAGGTTTGCGTGGAAGGCGTGGAGAATGCGGAGATTCTGGCCGTGGTACAGAGCTATCAGCCGGAGCTTCTGCAGGGATATTACTATTCTAAGCCATGTCCTGCAGCAGAGTTCTATGAGAAATATTTTGACAGATAAAGCTTATTTGAAAAATTGAGAAAGAGGCCTTGTGTTTTCTGTTTTGAGAGCATGAGGCCTTTTTGTATGCTTTGAAAGAGGCGCTTTTCGTTGGCGGGGAGTTGGAAAGTGCTGATGCAAGTTTCGCAGAATGGTCACAGAGTTTTTCAGGTTCATTTCAGGTTGGGCTTCTATAATCTCAAAAGACGATCGGGACGGTCTGGAATTTTGGGTCGGCGGTTCCGGGAAGGGAGGTAAAACGGATGGATGCAAAGGAAATAAAACCAGGCGTGATAAGGCCGGCAGGCCATTATCGCCATGAGCTGAAATATAACATTACTTACTGGCAGTATCTGCAGCTTCGAAGCCGTTTTCGTCAGGTGATGAAAACAGATCCGCACACAGAGGCGGATGGGACCTATCAGATTCGCAGCATTTATTTTGACAATGTGCAGGATAAGGCACTTCGGGAAAAAGTAAACGGCGTGGCGAAAAGGGAAAAGTTTCGAATTCGCTACTATAATGATAATTTCACGCATATTATTCTGGAAAAGAAAATAAAAGATAACAATCTTTGCATGAAGGTAAGTGCAGGACTGAAAGAGGCTGAGTGCAGGATGCTTCTTGCAGGAAATCTGGAATGGATGAGAAATCATCCTTCGTCTTTAGTTCAGGAGCTTTACGAGAAAATGAAGTACCAGCAGTTAAGACCAAGGGTACTTGTTTCCTATACAAGAGAACCGTATATTTATGCAGCCGGAAATGTGCGGATCACCTTTGACTGGAATGTACGGACCACCATGTATCACCAGAAGTTTCTGGAAGAGAAGGTGTATGATGTGGAAGCCGTGCAGTGTCCGGGAGAAATGATCATGGAAGTAAAATATGATGCATTTTTGCCCAGGGTGATACAGGATCTGATCCAGATGGACGGAGTGCGGCAGCAGTCTTTTTCCAAATATGGGGCGTGCAGGAACTATGGATAATACAGGAGGAATTGTAAAGTGACATTTAATGATATTTTTAAATCCAGTTTTCTGGAAAGTATAACAGAATTTTCAGCAGCGGACACCCTGATCGCTATGGTTGCAGCGTTGGTAATCGGTATGTTTATTTTTGTGGTTTATAAAAAGACATTTAACAGTGTAATGTATTCCACCGGCTTTGCCATGACCCTTGTGGGGATGACTATGGTGACCACGTTGGTGATTTTGGCAGTAACGTCAAATGTTGTGCTGTCACTTGGTATGGTAGGTGCACTTTCTATTGTGCGTTTTCGTGCAGCAATCAAAGAGCCTATGGAAATCGTCTATCTGTTCTGGGCAGTGGCAGCCGGAATTGTGATCGGTGCGGGAATGCTGCCGCTGGCAGTGATCGGTTCTGCTATTATCGGTGTGATTCTTATTCTTTTTGCCAACAAAAAAATACATGACAATCCATATCTTCTGATTCTGAACTGTCAGGATGAAAATGCAGAAAATACAGCTCTTTCTCTTATGAAGGAAGCAGTGAAAAAACATGCAGTGAAATCAAAAACAGTAAACGCGCAGGGAATCGAGTTCACAGCAGAAATCCGCATGAAAGACGGGGAAACTGCATTTGTAAACCGTCTGAATGAAATAGCAGGTGTGGAAAATGCAACTCTGGTAAGCTATAACGGTGAATATATGTCCTGACAGGAGGGAAAAGCACATGGTTACAAATAAATATATAACAAGGATTGCATCTGTAATCATGGCTGCGGCAGTGATTCTGTGTCTTATGGCTTCTCTTTTTTCTGATAAGCTTCAGGAAGTCTATGGAAACAATGCGGTCACAATGAAATACGAAAGCAAGCTGTTTAACACAGATCAGATTATGGATATTGATATTCTTATGGACGAGGATGACTGGAATAATATGCTGGAAAATGCTATTTCCGAGGAATATTATTCCTGCAATGTGGTGGTAAACGGCAAGACCTTTTATTCTGTTGGAATCCGGCCAAAAGGAAACACAAGCCTTTCCTCTATTGCAAATGATCCGGATACTGACCGGTACAGCTTTAAGCTGGAATTCGATCATTATATAGAAGGGCAGACATGCTATGGACTGGATAAGCTGATCCTGAACAACAATTATGCAGATGCTACCAACATGAAAGAGGCAATTGTTTACGACATGTACCAGTATCTTGGTGTGGATGCTTCTTTATATAATTATGCAAAAATTAGCGTAAACGGAGATTACCGGGGTGTTTATCTGGCACTGGAAGCTGTGGAGGATAGCTTCATGCTGCGAAACTACGGAACGGAGGACGGAAATCTGTATAAGCCGGAGAGCATGGGCATTGGCGGCGGTGTAGATGGAAATGGTTTTCCGCAGAAGGGAGAGATGCCAGATGGAGAGGACTTTCCGCAGAAGGGAGAGATGCCAGATGGAGAGGACTTTCCGCAGAAGGGAGAGA